>Ga0256835_1000405_pt1 | contig 32707 bp, 26 predicted proteins | sample PIR30metaG_FD_185972 | JGI IMG/M metagenome (GOLD analysis project Ga0256835, IMG submission 185972) | Hydrothermal vent microbial communities from East Pacific Rise, Pacific Ocean - PIR-30 | ecosystem: Environmental > Aquatic > Marine > Hydrothermal vents | place: Pacific Ocean: East Pacific...
ATATCCTGATAAGGGAAGGGAGTGCGGCGAAGAATTTCAGCGCATTACATCCTCTGATCGACCGGTATCCCGACAAGGTGATGTTCTGTACGGATGACATACATCCGGACGATCTGATGGTAGGACACATTGACACGATGGTCCGAAGGGCATTGGAAGAGGGACATAATCTGTGGAAGGTGTTAAAAGCGGCAGGGAAGAATGCAAAAGAATTTTACAGGTTGCCGATCGGGATGTTGCAAGTGGGAGATCCTGCTGACTTGCTCATCGTGGACAATTTGAAAAGTTTAGAGATCAAAGGGGTGTTTGTGAATGGAGAGAGGATTGAGGATGTTGGAGAAGAAGATGGGAGGAATGATCAACCAAATCGTTTCAAAAGAAAAAGGATCGAAGAAAAAGACCTGGTTGTCCGGGCCGAAGGGGAAAAGATCCATGTCATTACGGCTGAGGACGGCAGTCTGTATACGAAAACGGTTAAGGAGAGTGCAAAGATCGTGAATGGGGAGGTGGTATGTGATACGGAAAGGGACCTGTTAAAGATCGTGGTGGTGAACCGTTATGAGGAAGGAACCACTCCGGCGGTCGGTTTTATCAAGGGTTTTGGAATGCAAATTGGGGCCATTGCCACGAGCATTGCACATGACAGTCATAATGTGATCGGGATCGGGGCCAATAAAAAGGATCTAAAAGAAGCGTTGGAAGCGGTGATTGAAAAGAGAGGCGGCATGGCCTTTGTTACGGGAGGAAAGAAAAAGGTATTACCCTTGCCGGTGGCGGGACTGATGAGCGAGGGGAGAGGAGAGCGTGTGGCCGAGGATTACAGGGAGCTAAACCGGTTGGTGCAAGAAGCCGGGAGCGGCATGAAAGCGCCATTTATGACACTATCCTTTATGGCGCTCCTGGTAATTCCGGAATTAAAGATCGGAGACAAAGGTCTCTTTGATGTAAAGGAGTTTAAATTTAAAAATTTGTTCGCCTAAGGTTCCACGTGGAACAAAGAATAAAATACAAAAAAATAAAATACTGTTCCACGTGAAACGTTTCCGGGCATGGTGGGAAGATGAGGGAAATCGTATCTTTGTGGCATGGCAGGGAGCAAGCAGTTGGGTTTGCGGGAGCAGGCGGGTCAGTTGCCCGATATGCCCGGGGTCTATCTCTTTCTTGACAAAGAAGGGAAGGTGATCTATGTGGGGAAGGCCAAAAGTCTTCGGAAGCGGGTCCTCTCCTATTTCACGGGACAAGTCGAAGGCAAGACGCGGGTGCTGGTGGGCCGGATCGCGGCCATCGATCATGTGCTTACGGAAAACGAAGCGGATGCACTGCTGCTGGAAAACAATCTGATCAAAAAATATCAACCTCGCTACAACATCCTTTTGAAAGACGACAAATCCTATCCCTGGATCGTTGTCAAGAACGAACCCTTCCCCCGTGTCTTTCTTACCCGGAACCTTCTGAATGACGGATCGGAGTATTTCGGTCCCTATACCTCCGCCCGAATGGTACGCACCCTCCTCGACCTTATCCGTCAGCTATATCCTTTGCGCACCTGCTCGCTGCGGCTTACCCCGCAAAATATCAAGGCAAAGAAATACCGGGTATGCCTGGAATACCACTTGGGGAAATGCAAAGCTCCCTGCGTCGGCCGACAAAATGAAGAGGAATACCTGAAAGATATTGAAGCGGTCAGAATGATCCTGAAAGGGAATATCCGGGAGGTGATCCGACACCTGGAACAACTGATGAAGGATTATGCCGCTGATTATGAGTTCGAGAAGGCGCAGGCAGTGAAAGAAAAGCTGGAGATCCTGGAAAAATACCAAAGCCGCTCTGTAGTGGTAAATCCACGCATCCGTGATGTGGATGTCTTTTCCATCGTGGACACCCCGGATCTGGCCGTGGTCAATTTTTTGAAAGTGGTCAACGGAGCGATCGTACAGTCGCATAACGTGGAGGTGAAAAAAGTGCTGGGAGAAGAAAAGGAAGAGATCCTCCCCCTGGTGGTGAGTGAGCTGCGGCAGCGTTTCGGAAGTTCCGCGCAGGAAACGTTGGTGCCGTTCCTTCCCGCCGGCGAACTCCCCGGAAGCCGGTGGCATGTCCCGCAAAGGGGCGAGAGAAAAAAATTGCTTGAAATGTCCGAAAGGAATGCCCGTTACTATTTCCTGGAGATCCAAAAAAGAAAGGAACAGTACAAAAAGAAAAAAGGGTATGAACCGCTTTTGGAACAACTGCGCCGCGACCTGCACATGAAGGAATTGCCCAGGCATATTGAATGTTTCGACAATTCCAATCTGCAAGGGAGTGATCCGGTTTCGGCCTGTGTCGTCTTCCGGGATGGCCGCCCCAGTAAAAAAGAATATCGCCATTTCAATGTGAAAACGGTGGAGGGTCCGGACGACTACGCCACGATGCGGGAAGTGGTATGGCGCCGTTACCACCGTTTGTTGGAAGAAGGGGCTGAGCTCCCGCAACTGGTCGTGATCGACGGAGGGAAGGGACAGCTCAATGCCGCCCGTGAAAGCCTGCAAAACCTGGGGATCCAAGACCGGATCACACTCATCGGGATCGCAAAGAGACTGGAAGAGATCTATTTCCCGGATGATCCGGTGCCCCTGTATCTCGACAAAACCTCAGAATCACTCCGTCTCATCCAATATCTCCGCGATGAAGCCCACAGGTTCGGGATCATCTTCCATCGCAAGAAAAGAGAAAGGAAAATGAGCGGGAGCGAACTGGAGAAGATTCCCGGTATTGGCCCTGCCACGGCGGAAAAACTCATCCGGACACTGGGTTCACTCGCAGCCGTGCAAGAAGCGCCTGAAGCTTCGCTGGCCCGGTTGGTCGGAAAGGAAAAGGCGAAACGGATTAAGGATCATCTTATGGATAACTCCGGTCGTACGTCCTGAGATAATGTTTCGTCACCGGTCTGTTATAGAGCCGTATAACATGGTGATAAATAGAGTATGGCTACGTAGTGGTCTACTGAGTTGACTACGTAGCTGCTAAAAAACATTTTCCGGCGAGGAATTGGTGAGGGGAAACGGTACGAAAAGCGAAAGATATGGATGATGAACCGATACAATGAACAGTCTTATGAGAAACATTGAAGAACATTTGCGCCGACAGGTGGGTATCCCGGAAGGAAAATGGGTGCCGGGCGTCTATACCAACGGTTTTGTCAGCTTTACCATCCAGCGGATCCATGGCGAGGAGGTTTTGCTTTACGCCAACAGCGACATTCCTTATCTGGGTCTATCGGAAGATGAAGCCTTGCGGATCGAGTTGGAAGAACTGACCGTGCTCTTTGGGGAGCTGCTCGCTGATTTTCGGCTTACCTGGCGTCACCCTTAACAGAATATCGGGCGAAAACTTGACAGGTAGCATGAAAAGTATATTCACATATTCATATCTTTGTGAATGTCAACAAAACCTGCCCGACCGATGAAAAAAGAGAAAATGACCGAAGAACAACTCGAAAAGGCTGCCAATATCCTGAAAGCCGTGGCACATCCCATGCGGATCGCGATATTGGAACATCTCGAGGACGGTACCCACATGACCGTTACACAGATCCACAACCTCCTGGGATTGGAACAATCCACTACCTCCCATCACCTTGGGATCCTCAAAGACAAAGGGATACTGGGATCGAAAAGGGAGGGGAAGAATACCTTCTACTTTATGAAATACAAGAATATCAGTCAGGTACTGGATTGTTTGAGAAAAAACGTATGATATAAGCTGACAGGGAGATGCCCAAAATACGCATCACGAAGATCTTCACCTTTGAGATGGCCCATGCATTGTGGAACTATGACGGGCCGTGCCGCAATATTCACGGTCATTCTTACCGCTTGGAAGTGACCGTACGGGGGGAGCCTCTTGAGGATGATAAAGATGTAAAGAACGGAATGGTGATGGATTTCGGTGATTTAAAGCGGATCGTGAAAGAGAAGATCATCGACCGGTATGACCATTGTGTGGTGGTGAACGAAAGAGCTCCTCACGATTTTCTGGGGCGGGTGGAACAGATGTTTTCGCGTTATGAGGTGACCTCTTTCCAGCCGACCAGTGAAAACCTGTTGGTCCATTTTGCCGGCATCCTCCGAGAAGTGCTCCCCCAAAGAGTGGAATTGGTGGCATTGCGGCTTTTTGAGACCGCGACCAGCTATGCAGAATGGCTGAAAGAGGATAATCCGTGAGATCATGAACGATGAACCGAACCGCGAAGAGAAGGCTCTTTATCTGTTGGATGCCTATGCCTTGATCTTTCGGGCCTATTTTGCTTTTATCCGGAATCCCCGTATCACCTCGAAAGGTCTGAACACTTCGGCAATTTTTGGTTTTGTGACCACGCTTGAGGAACTTCTGCGGGAGTATGATCCTTCCCATATTGCGATCGTCTTTGACCCTCCGCGGCCCACTTTCCGACATGAGATCTATCCCGAATACAAGGCCAACCGTGACCAAACCCCCGAAGACATTAAGATCGCGGTGCCTTACATCAAACGGCTGGCAGAAGCATACCGCATTCCCGTGCTTGAGATCCCGGGATATGAAGCGGATGATGTGGTGGGAACCCTTTCGAAAAAGGCGGCGACACGTAGTTTCACCACCTATATGGTCACGCCTGACAAAGATTACCTCCAATTGCTCTCCGAAAAAACCTTTTTGCTAAAACCCCGATCCCGACGGAATGAGATGGAGAAGATCGGGTTGAAGGAACTTCCCGAATATTTTCAGGTACAACGTCCCGAACAGGTGATCGATGTGCTGGCCCTTTGGGGGGATGCTTCCGATAACATCCCCGGTGCGCCGGGGATCGGGGAAAAAACGGCAAAAAAGCTGATCAATGAATACGGTTCGCTCGAAGGCATCTATGAGAACCTTGATAAAATAAAGGGAAAACTCAGGGAAACCCTTGAAAAATACCGCGACCAGATCTTCCTATCCCGGGAATTGGTCCGTATCCGTACAGATGTTCCTATCGAATTCGATGAGGAAAACCTGCGGCATACGGAAATGGACAGAAAGAAACTGGAGGAGCTTTTCCGGGAACTGGAGTTCCGGACGCTCATGGAGAGGATCCTGCAGAAGGACACAAAGGGTCCTTCTCCATCATCCCGTTCCCACAGTCAGGACGCTGTACAAGGGTCATTGTTCGGAGAGGAGTTTTCGAATGGCGAAGAACAGGAAGGAGGGGACGGGGAAGAGAAAGACCGTACCATCGGGAATACCGAACATCATTATCAGCTGTTGGATACGGACGAAGCGATCCGGACATTGGTGAAAACACTTTCCGGAAAAAAGGCTTTTGCCTTTGATACGGAGACCACGGGCCTCGATTTTCTGGATGCAAGGATCGTGGGACTTTCCATTTCATACCAGGCGCATCAGGGTTATTATGTTCCTTTTCCGGAGGATCCTGAAGGGACGCGAAAAAGATTGGAATATTTCAGGTCTCTTTTTGAGGATGAACGGATCCTCAAGGTCGGTCAGAACATCAAATTCGACCTGCATATCCTGGCCAATCACGGGTTGCGGGTACGGGGTCCGATCTTTGATACCATGCTGGCCCATTATCTTCTTTATCCGGATCAACGGCACAACCTCAATGAGATGGCTTTGACGCTATTGGGGTACCGGCCCGTAGCCATCGAGGAGCTGATCGGGAAAAAGGGGAGGGATCAGCTCAGCATGCGGCAGGTGGAAGAAGAGAAGCTGAAAGAGTATGCGGCCGAGGATGCGGATCTCACCTGGCAACTCTATGAAATTCTTGCTCCCCGTTTGAAAGAGGCGGGCTTGGAAAAGCTTGCCAGGGAGATCGAGATGCCGCTGGTGCGGGTGCTGCTGGCCATGGAACGTACCGGAATACGCTTGGATGTCCGGGTGTTGAAAGAGTATGCGAGTAAGCTGAGAGAGGAGCTTGCCCAACTGGAAAAGGAGATCCATGCCTTGGCAGGGAGAGAGTTCAACATCTCCTCACCGAAACAGTTGGGTGAGGTGCTCTTTGAAGAACTCAAAATCGCAACGAAGACCAAAAAGACCAAGACCAAACAGTATTCCACCAGTGAAGAGGTGTTGGTCCAGTTAAAAGGGACCCATCCCATTGTGGAGAAAGTCCTGGAATACCGGTCGATTCGCAAACTGCTCACCTCTTATGTGGAAACGTTGCCGGAGCTGGTGCATCCCCGCACGGGTCGTATCCATACGGAGTTTAACCAGGCCATTGCCGTGACCGGCCGTCTCAGTTCTGCAAATCCCAACCTTCAGAACATTCCCGTCCGCGAGGAACGGGGCCGGGAGATCCGGAAAGCTTTTGTCGCGGCGGATGAAGAGCATCTTCTTTTCTCGGCCGACTATTCGCAGATCGAGCTGCGCCTGATGGCCCATTTGAGCGGTGATGAAGGGCTCATCGAAGCATTCCGCGAAGGTCGCGACATCCATGCCGCCACGGCCGCGAAGATCTATGATGTCCCGCTGGAGAAAGTGACACGGGAAATGCGCAGTCACGCCAAAACGGCCAACTTCGGAATTATCTACGGGATCTCGGCCTTTGGCCTGGCACAGCGTCTGGACATCCCCCGTAGTAAAGCCAAAGAACTGATCGAAGGATATTTCCGTTCCTTCCCGGGGGTGAAGGCTTACATGGAAAAGAGTATCCAGATGGCACGGGAGAAAGGATATGCGGAAACAATCATGGGACGCCGGCGCTACCTGCCCGACATCCACTCGGGGAACAGCTATGTACGCAGCAATGCCGAACGCAATGCGATCAACACTCCCATACAGGGGTCGGCGGCCGATATCATCAAACTGGCCATGATCCGTATTCAACGCATCCTGGAAGAGAAGAAGTACCGGACCCAAATGATCCTGCAAGTTCATGACGAGTTGCTGTTCGATCTTTATATACCGGAAAAGGATGAAGTGATCGAAAAGGTGGTGTACGAGATGGAACATGTGGTCGAGCTACGGGTGCCGCTTGTGGTCGATTATGGGACTGGCAGGAACTGGCTGGAAGCTCATTAACAAAGAAAAGATATGGGAAAGTTCGTGGGTGCTCATGTCAGCGCGTCGGGTGGGGTGGAAAATGCCCCGGTGAATGCTCATGAGATCGGGGCAAAGGCTTTTGCCCTCTTTACAAAGAACCAGAGACAATGGCGGGCGAAACCTCTGAGCCGGGAAAGTGTCATCCGGTTTCGGGAGAACATGGAGCAGTACGGTTTCGATCCGGACCATGTCTTGCCGCATGACAGTTATCTGATCAACTTGGGCCATCCGGACAAGGAAGGATTGCAAAGGTCGCGGGAAGCCTTTTTCGACGAGATGGAACGGTGTGAGCAGTTGGGTCTGAACAGGCTCAATTTCCATCCGGGCAGCCACCTGAACAAGGTGAGCGAGGAGCGGTGTCTCCTTACCATTGCCGAGTCGATCAATCTGGCGCTCGACCGCACAAGGGGAGTCACGGCGGTGATCGAGAACACGGCGGGGCAAGGAACCAACCTGGGCCACACCTTCGAGCAAATCCGTTTTATCATCGACCATGTGGAAGACAAGAAACGGGTCGGCGTTTGCATCGACACCTGCCATGCTTATGCGGCAGGGTATGATATTAAAAGCGAAGAGGGATATGAGAAGACCTTCCGCGAATTTGAGGAGGTGATCGGCATGCATTATCTGAAAGGGATGCATCTGAACGATACCAAGAAAGGACTCGGCTCCCATGTCGATCGCCATGACAACATCGGGAAAGGTTTGCTGGGGGTGGAGGTGTTCCGTCGCATCATGAACGATCCCCGTTTCGACGGGCTGCCGTTGATCCTGGAAACACCGGACAGCTCCTTGTGGGCCGAAGAGATCCGGATGCTTTACTCTTTCATCGCCTGAGCGATTGTCGCCTTCATAGGTGCCGTGCAGGCAGCTGCCGGAAAAAAGATAACTTTGCCGGGTGGGATTCCCGGAGGTATACGGATGAACATAACCGGTGCGATAAGATTGTCGCAGGAGTTTCTTGCTGATCTTTACGATCTCAGCTTTGACGGACTCTACCTTTTGGCCCGACCTTACCTGGATGCCGAGAAGGCCCGTGATGTGGTGCAGGAAGTCTTCGTCAGACTGGCCGAGCAGGAGGATCTTATCCTCCACACCTTCCTGAAAGCTTACCTCCACCGGTCGGTCGTGCATGCCTGTCTCAACGAGCTGAAAAAACGGCATGCCGAAGATGAGTATGCCCTGGAACTTCGCTTGCGTATGCTTGAGGAAGAACGCTCGCGGGAGGAAGATCCCCTTGCGGGCCGCGAGACCCTGGAGCAGGTGTTGTTGGCTATTCAACGGACCTCCCCGATCTGTTATACCATCGATCACAGGACAGTCTACCTCGAAAAGATCCCGAGCAAGAACACCCAAAATCCATAATCGCGATGAGAAATAAAATCCTGACCCTGTTGTTCCATCTCATCCTCACGGCGGTGCCCCTCTTCCCGCAAGGGGAGAAAGTGACCGTGAAAGGTGAGGGGATTCCTCTGCGGCAGCTCTTCGAGATGATCCAGGAGAAGACGCATTACCGTTTTTTCTACAACGAGGATCTTCCTGCCCTGAACGAAAGGGTGACCGTGGATGCCCGGAATGAGGATGTGAGCACGTTGTTGACCTCGGTGCTGGGGCAACGGGGTCTGATGTACCGGATCATTGATGGCAAGCTGATCGTCGTGGCCGATCCGAAAGGCTTCCAGCAGCATACCGTGAGCGGGCGTGTGACGACCGAGGACGGCTCCCCTTTGCCGGGGGTGAATGTGTTCATCAAGGGCACCTCCAAGGGGACCATTACCGATACTGACGGACGTTACTCGCTCGAGGTCCCTGATGGTGCCACGGTGCTGGTCTTTTCGTTTGTGGGCTATAAGCCGCAGGAGATCCCGGTGGGCGACCGACGGGTGCTCAATGTCCGGCTGAAAGAGTCGGTGCAGAAGCTCGAGAAAGTGGTGGTCACCGGCCTGGGCATCTCCCGCAAGCAGAAATCGTTGGGATATGCCGTGACCGAGGTGGGAGGTGAAGAGGTGGCCCAGGCCAAGGAAGCCAACATGATCAATTCGCTGGCCGGAAAGGTGGCGGGCATGCAGATCAACCGCACGGCCGGCGGGGTAGGGTCATCAAGCCGCGTGATCCTGCGCGGCATCACCTCCCTGCTGGGCAGCAACCGGCCCCTTTTCGTCGTCGACGGCGTGCCGGTGAGCTCCGGAAACCTCGGCAGCGCCGGGGAATGGGGAGGCATCGACCGGGGCGACAACATCGCCGACATCAACCCTGAGGATATCGAAAGCATCTCCGTCCTGAAAGGCCCCAGTGCATCGGCCATCTACGGCTCGATCGGAGCCAACGGCGTGATCCTCATCACCACCAAGAAAGGAAGCCGCAAAGAGGGAGTGGGGGTCGAGTACAGCTCTTCCGTATCGATGGACACCCCGTTGGTATTGCCGGAGCTGCAAAACAAGTACGGCATGGGGGGCTATGGAGTGTACGCCCCTATCGATCCGGTGACAGGCCTGCCTTCGGGAGAATATCCCTGGGTATGGAGCTACGGACCGGAGATGCAGGGACAACTCCTCATCAACTGGCTCGGGGAAGAACAGCCTTATACGCCGCAACCGGACAATTACAAAGACTTCTTTACAACGGGGTGGGGGTTGACCAACACGTTGGCTTTTGAGGCGGGTTCGCCCAAAGCCACCACACGGGTATCTTTCTCCGATTTCAGGACGCAAGGGATCGTGCCCAACAACGACCTGAACCGCCAGACCTTCAACCTGCGGGGTACTGCCAAACTGGGCAAGCGCCTCGACCTCGACGCACGGGTCACCTATGTCCATCAACGGGCCCACAACCGCCCTCTGATGAGCGAAGATCCCCACAACCCGGTGTATATGCTCGAAATGATGCCCCGTAACCTGCGTCTCGAGGATCTTAAGAACAATATCGTCGATGAGAACGGAAAGGAGAAGAACTGGATGTCTGACATCTTCACCAGCAACCCCTATTGGGGCCTGAAATATATCGGGAATCTCGACGATAAGAACCGTATGATCAGTTTCTTGTCGCTCAACTATCATTTTTCCGACTGGCTGAGCCTGCTCTTCCGCAACGGGATGGACTATTATTCGTTGCGGACGAAAGAATGGCGTGCCAATAAGTCGAAGACCAACAACGACGGATACCTTTCGGCCAGCCAGAGCAACAACATGTCATTCAATTCCGATTTCCTGCTTTCGGCCAAGAAGAAGCTATCGGACAATCTGGGCGGGGGGCTCAGCCTCGGCGGGAACATGCGCTACTACAACGGTATCTGGATCGGTCAGAGCGGAAGTCTTTTCCATGTTCCCGATTTTTACAACATCAGCAATGTATCGCGTTACTCCACCGGTGAGGGTTTTTCGGAAAAAGAGGTCTTCTCGCTGTATGCTCTGGCCAACCTTTCCTGGAAGGATTATCTGTTCCTGGATGCCACGATCCGGAATGACTGGTCGACCACATTGCCCAAGAACAACAACTCCTATTTTTACCACTCGGAGAACATCGGTTTCATTTTCACGCAGGCCTTTGGCTGGAAGAATTATTGGTTCTCGTTCGGGAAGCTGCGGGGTTCGTTCGCAAAGGTGGGGAACGACACGGGTCCGTACCAGACTTATCAGTATTATTATGTGGAGCAGAGCAAGTTCCCCTACCCGTTGGGCAACCTTTCGTCGCAGTTGGCTTTCTATGACTTCAAACCGGAGCTTACCGACTCGTGGGAGGCGGGGGCGGATCTGATGTTCTTCGGGCGTCGGCTGGAGGCCAATTTCACCTATTATGAGAACCTTTCGAAGAACCAGATCATGTCGGTGCCGTTGTCGCACACCACCGGCTATACGAGCAAGAAATTCAATGCCGGCAGCATCCGGAGCCGCGGTTATGAGGTGGTGGTAGGAGGGACACCGGTACATACCGAATCGGGTTTCGACCTGCACTTGTCGTTCAATCTTTCGCACAGTGTTTCGATCGTCGAGTCGTTGCATCCCAGTCTGGACAAGCTGGAGCTGGCACACCTGTGGTCGGCATCGATCCAGGCCAGACCCGGAGAGAAATATGGTGATATCTACGGCTATGCTTACAAAAAAGACAAGTTCGGCCGCAAGTTGATCGACGACCGGGGTTTTGCCCAGAAAGGGGACTATACCAACCTGGGGAATATCAACCCTGATTTCCTGGCAGGGTTCTCGGGCAAGATGTCATGGAAAGGTTTGAGCTTCAGTTTCCTTGTGGACATTCAGCAAGGAGGGAAGTTCTTCTCCTGGGGCAAGGCGATGAAGTGTCTTTTCGGGAATACGGTGGAAACACTTGAGGGGCGTGCCGAATGGTATGCCACCCATGATCCTGCCACGATGTACCAGACCCCGCTGCCGGGAGTGGAGCCGGATGGTTACTATGAGGAGGGTGTCCTGGAGAAGAACGGCCAGCCCAACAATATTCCCATCCAGCCGATCTGGCGGTGGTACAACGTGTATGCCCAGGACATTGCGGAGGAATGGATCGTGGATGCTTCCAATGTGAGGATGCGCGAGATGGTATTGGGGTATACCTTCCCTGCCAAGCTCCTGAAGAATACGCCCCTGGCCTCGGCACACGTGGGCCTCTCGGGCAGGAACCTCTTCTTCTTTTACCGGGCTTCGCGCCATGTGGATCCCGAGTCGGGTTACAACCCCGGCAACGTGGGCAACGGTTTTGAGAACCATGCCTTGCCTACCACGCGCAGCATCGCTTTCAACCTGAAAATCGAATTTTGACCATGAAAAGGATACGACAGAAAATGAAAACCCTTCCGCAAATACTGGCTTTGATCCTGCTGGCTGCCGGCATGAGCGGGTGCTACTCGGATTTCAAGGACATGAACAAGAATCCGAATGCGCTGACCTCCCTCGATGCGGAATATCTTTTCTCCAATGCGGTGAAGAAGACCTTCCTCGACACCCGTACCGACTGGAAGCTGATGCTCCATTTCGGGTCACAGTACAGTCATTTCTATGTGGTGTCCCACAATACCACACGGCCCCATGATACGTATAAGGACAATCTTTACACGGAGGATTATTTTGACATATACAGTGCCACTTTTGTCGGGCCGTTGAAGCTCACCAACGAGGTGATCCGGCTCACCGCCGAAGGGGGTGAACAGGAGAATCCTTTGCGCAATGCCATGGCCCAGGTAGTGGCCATGGTCAACTATGCCCGCATCACCGACCTTTACGGGGACATCCCTTATACGGAAGGCGGTTGGGGCCGCGAAGGGGTCCTCAGCCCCAAATATGATGCCCAGCAGTTCATCTACGAGGATATGATGACCCGGCTGAAGAACTGTATCGAGGTGATCAAGGCGGGCGACCCCAAGGATGCTTACCCGGGTTTTGACCCGTTGTATGACAATGATCCGGAGGCGTGGGTGCGTTTCGCCAGCTCTTTCCGCTTACGTTTGGCCATGCGGGCGCGCTTTGCAGATGAGGCGTTCGCATCACAGGTGATCAGCGAATGCTTGCAAGAAGAGCTTATCGAGGATCTCGGGCAGAATGCCCAGATCGTCCGCTATGACAATCCCGACCTGTATAACAACTGGGACTGGATACACGGGATGCTACCCTGGAAAATGAGCAAGAAGCTGGTCGACTGGTTGAAGAACACTTCCGACCCGCGGTTGCAGGAATGGGTGGAGCCCACTCCTTTCGGGGAATACCGGGGGGTGCCGAACGGCCTGAACGATGTGGAGTTCTCAAAGGTGTACTGGGACAGTATCTCCGATCCCACCCCTGCACTTTATGCCAGGGATATGCCGGTCTATTTTCTTACAGCGCCGGAAGTGAAGTTCCTCCATGCCGAAGCAGCCCTGATCGGACTCGATGGCGGTGATGCCAACCAGTACTACCGCGAAGGGATCCGGCTGGCCATGGAACAGTGGAACATCCCCGACACGGCCATCCAGCGCTTTCTCGACCATGAGGCGGAAGCCACCCTGTTCGGTAGCGACGAGAACAAACTTCGCCAGATCGCCACGCAGAAGTGGCTCTCTTTTGCCACCAACTTTATCCAGGCATATACCAGCATCCGCCGTACCGGCTATCCGTTGATCCCGCAGCGGACCGCCCCATGGCTCGACCGCGGTGTCACGGACGGCTATCTTCCCAAACGTTTTAAATATCCCAAAAAGGAGATCGCCATCAACTACGATCATGTGATGGAAGCCATCGAGCGGCAAGGGCCCAATGAGATCTCCACGCCGGTATGGTGGGATGTGAAGGGGGATTGAGCAAGAGAAACCCGAAAAATGCGGAAACCATGAAACGAAATGGAAGGATGATACTGAAAAAGATCATACGGATGGCAGGGGTGGCCTTTTTCGCCGCCGCGATGTTCTCCGCCTGCAGTGAAGAAGCCCCGTTGGTCGACTTCTATTTTGAGGTGCGGGGCGATACGGCCATATTCAACAGCAAGGCGATCCATGCCGATACCTATGCTTGGGATTTCGGTGACGGACAGACCTTCGACGAACCTGACCCGATACACATTTATGAGAACCCGGGAGATTACGAAGTGACCCTGACCGTCACGGGAAAAGGCGGCCAGGATTCCCAGACGAAGGTCGTGACCATTGTTCCCAATTCGCCCTATGACCTGCTTACGGGAGGTCCCGACAATACGGAAGGAAAAGTATGGCGGATCAGCCGTACCATTTCTTCCGGCGATGCCATTTTTACACCCATCGATGAGGAACTTGGGCATGTTTACCTGCCAATGTACAACAATGTACTGGAAGACCTGGGCCTGGGGGAGGAGTATGAGGATGAGTTCATTTTTTATCCCGATGGGACATACAAGCATAATGTCAAGAACGGCGGGGGGATGACCGGCTATCGTTATGCCAGCAATAACGGACTGGAGGTGATCAAGACCACCCCGTACGGGATCTGGGTGACGAAGTTCTCCCCTCCCGAACATGCCACTTTCACATTTGCCGAGGATACGACCTTTACCTTAAAGTGTGCGATGGAACGGGAGGATTCGCTTTATGATGTCACCTTCCACCATGTGATGGTCGTCCAGGCCTCCGAGCCGGAATTCTTTGTCTTGCGGGATTATACCCGTACGGTGATCATCAAGGAGATCACCCATGACAAGATGAGGGTGTTGGTGTTCCTTTCGAGCAGTGACATTGATGATATTTCCCAATATCCTACCCATGCTTTCCTGATGACCCTCGAAGCTGAAAAATAAATCATGATGATGAAAAAAGGAATAAAAATTTGGATCGCCGCTGGGTTGCTGCTGGCAGGGATCACCGCATGTACAACAGGGACACACTTTTCTCCTTTTCTCCGTGTTGAGGGGAATGCCTTTATCGATTCAGCGGGCCGCGAGGTCGTGTTGCATGGTATCAATGTGATCAACAAGGATCCTGGGACAAAGTATCTCTGCAGCATAGGAGAGGAGGTGTATGAAAAGATGCACAGCTGGGGGTTCAATGTGGTGAGGCTGGGCATTCTCTGGGACGGACTGGAACCGGAGCCGGGAAAATATGATGAGGAGATGTTCCGTTGTATCGACCGGCATATTGCCTGGGCACGCAAATATGGGATCTATGTGCTCCTGGACATGCATCAGGATCTTTACGGGGAGAAGTATTCGGACGGGGCGCCTCGCTGGGCTACCCTTGACGAAGATTTGCCCCATCAAACCGGAGCAATCTGGAGCGATGCTTACCTGTTGAGCCCGGCCATCCAGCGGGCTTTCGACAATTTCTGGAGGAATGCTCCTGCCCCAGATGGGAAAGGCATCCAGGATCATTATGCAGACCTGTGGAAAAAGATCGCGGCCCGGTATGCCCGGGAGCCGGTGGTGATCGGATACGATCTGATGAACGAACCTTTCCCGGGATCGCAGGCGGAGCAATATGTGCAGGCGATGATCGGGGCATACGGACAGTGGCTTGCCCGCACCACAGGAAAAATGCTTTCCGAAAAGGAACTGGTGGCTATGTGGAGCTCGCCGGAGGGGAAAGCGAAGGTTTTCGAATCCCTGCAGGATACGGCCGTCTATAAGCAGGTGCTTCACTCCATCCTGCCGTTGACCCGCATGTTCGAGCAGGGCCCCCTGAACGACTTCTATACCCGTGTCGGTAGAGCGATCCGGGAGGTGGACACCCACCACATTCTTTTCCTGGAGCACAACTATTTCTGTAACCCCGGCGTTCCCAGCCAGCTGGTCATTCCCCGCACGGCACCTGACGGCGGCCGTGACCCGCTCGTGGCCTATGCTCCCCACGGCTATGATCTGCTGGTGGATACCCGGGATTATGACAAGGCCAGTGCCGCACGTGTAGCCTTCCTGTTTGGACAGATCGAAAAGACGGCCCAGAGATTGAATGTCCCCGTGCTGGTGGGAGAATGGGGGGCGTTCCATTCCCGCAAGGATGTGTTCGTGGAACATGCTCGGCTCATTACCGGTATGTTCGCCAAAATGAAAGCTTCTGAAACTTTTTGGGCATATTACGAGGGGATCGAAGAATATCCCTTCTTCCGCGTGTTGCAGCATCCTTACCCCAAAGCCGTGGCCGGGAAGTTGAAGAGCTATTCTTTCGATCCAGAAAAAAGAGTGTTGAAGGTAACATGGGAGGAGAACGGCCAGATCCTTGAGCCTTCTCTCTTTTACGTTCCCGGCGTTACGACAGGGGATGCTGTGAACATCGAGCTTCTTCCTGAAGGGGATGGATTTGCGTTCCGTTTCCTCCCCGACGGAAAAGGGGCGGTGTTGAACGTCATCCCGCAAAAAGAAACCGGAAAAAGAACATTGAAGATCAGTTATTGAAGTATATAACCCATAAAACTTAAAACTATGAAAAGGACAATGATGAGAACGTTAATCACGGCAGCCTTCCTGCTGCTGGTGAGCGGAGTGATGCATGCGGAAGGGAAAAAAGTGGACCCTGTAGGGACCTGGCATTTCAATGCTCCCGACGCACCGTATGAATACAGTACGGGCGATATCGTGATCACGAAAAAGGACGGGAAATACAATGCCCAGATCGTGTATAGTGCGTATTATAAACTGGACACCAAGGATCTCAAGATAGAAGGAAATGTGATCACCTTTAAAGCTTATATCGAGGGAGATGTGATCTATTTCAAAGGGAAGATCGAGAAAGACAAGATCACGGGGAAGGTAAGTTATTCCGACGGTTCTCTTTCCGTAACAGCGGTGAGGGTGAAGAAAAAGAAATAGGGTACATTTTCCGGAAAAGGACCGGGGAAAGGGGATTTCTTTTCTTTGGTCCTTTTTTTGTACAGACAGTTAATATGGGGATAATGTCCCGACAGAATGACATATGTTTTTACGAATGAACAAATTATTTCGGTCACTGGTTTTTCTTTTCCTTTTTCTGGGCTTCCTCTGGTTTGGGAGTGTGTTGTGGTTCCAGTGGCGTTATCCCCAGTTGCATTGGGATTGGTCAAGTATTGATACCGATGATTTAACTTTCCCTCCGTCGTTTTTGTGGGGGACGGCAACCTCCGCGTATCAGGTCGAAGGGGGTGATACCAACAGCCAGTGGTATCTGTGGGAACATGCAAAGGACCGACAGGGAAATCCCCGTATTCTGCACGGGGACACGTGCGGGTGGGCGTGTGATGAGTGGAACCGTTATCCCGAAGATGTCCGGTTGATGAAAAGTTTGGGGTTGAATGCGTATCGTTTTTCGGTGGAGTGGAGCAAGATCGAACCCCGGGAAGGGGTGTTTGACCGGGAAGCGATCCTGCATTATCAGCAATTGTGTGATACTTTGCTGAAGGCGGGCATTGAACCCGTCGTCACCCTGCATCACGTCACGGACCCCATCTGGTTTGCTGAAAAGGGGGGGTGGGAGAAAGAAGAAAACATTCAGGATTTTGTAAAATTTGCCATCCATATTGTTCGAGCCCTGGGAGAGAGGGTGAGGATCTATTGCACCATCAATGAGCCGGCCGTATATGCCATGGAGTCGTATTTTTCCGGAACGTTTCCTCCCGGGAAGGAAGACCTTCGTCTGACGGCGTTGGTGCTGCGAAACCTGCTGATCGCGCATGTTCAGACCTATCATGCGATCAAAGCTTTGCCTGGCGGAAAGGAAAAATATGTCGGCATCGTCAAGAACATCACCCTTGTCGACCCCTGGAACAAATGGTCCCTGCCCGATTGGCTTTTCAGCCGCCTTTCCGATCAGGCATTTAACGGAACGACGATCGATTTTTTCCGCACCGGTCGATTCCGTTTCTGGATGCCTGGCATGGTTTTCCTAAATTATGAGGATACTGCGGCTGTTCATTCATTGGACTTCTTTGGTCTCAACTACTATTCTCATTATCTTTATCATTTCTCGTTTGACCCGAAGAAGGCTTTTAAGCCCAAAATCCCGGAAAATGAGATAATGACCGATATGGAATATTCTGTTTATCCAGAAGGTTTTTATCGGGCGGTCCGGCGTGTGGCTGTATTAGGGGTTCCGGTAATGGTGACGGAAAACGGGATTGCGGATGCCCGAGATGACCGTCGCGAAATGTTCATCCGCCGGCATCTTTTTGCGCTTTCCAAGGCTATACGGGAGGGATACGATGTTTGCGGATATTTTTACTGGAGTTTGCTGGACAATTTCGAATGGGCGGAAGGATACAGTAAAAAGTTCGGGCTCTATGCCATGGATCCCGTGACGCTGGAACGTACGATGCGGAATGGAGCGAGGGTTTACGGAGAAATTGTGAGGAGGTTCAATCCTATTGCCGCTCGACCACCTTCCACAGGCAGGGTGATTGTCGATTGTGAATGATCATTTATTAATTTTATGAGTATGAAAATCTTACGCATTCTGTTTTTTTCGTGGTTCATCCTGGCAAGTGTCTCTTGCAGTACGGTGGAGCTTACAGGTAGAAAACAACTGAACCTCATCCCGGAGACGGAGATGATCGCCATGAGCTTTTCACAGTATGATGAGTTCCTCAAAAGCCATGAACGGAGTCGTGATACAGAGGCGGTGGCGATGGTCAAAAGAGTGGGGGGAAGGATCGCCCAGGCGGTAGAGGAGTATTTTCGTGAGAAGGGGATGTCCGGGCGTCTGAAAGATTATCACTGGGAGTTTAATCTGGTGGAGAGTCCGGAGGTAAATGCCTGGTGTATGCCGGGAGGGAAGGTGGTCGTTTATACGGGTTTGTTGCCGGTGGCGAAGAACGACACCGGTTTGGCTGTGGTATTGGGGCATGAGATCGCCCATGCCATCGCCCGTCATGGGAATGAGAGGATGAGTCAGCAGTTGATGGCACAGCTTGGGGGTATGGCCCTGTCGGAAGCTTTGCGGAACAAACCGCAGGAGACCCGGCAGTTGTGGATGACGGCTTTCGGGGTGGGGGCGCAGTATGGGGTGTTGTTGCCATACAGTCGCCTCCAGGAGAGTGAGGCCGATCACCTCGGCTTGATCTTTATGGCTCTGGCAGGATATGATCCCCATGCGGCGCTGACTTTTTGGGAGCGCATGGCGGCTGCCAGCCAGGGAACGAAGCCTCCCGAGTTCATGAGCACCCATCCTTCCGACCGTACCCGGATCCAGAACATACGCAAACTGTTGCCTGAAGTGATCCGGAAGTATTACAAACCCTCAACATGAGCGCCGGGATCATGGTAAAGGAGGAATGACCAACGTGTCTCGTGTGATGGTCAGCGCTCCGAAATAGCCGAGAGCACCTCCCGAGAGATTGCTGTCGGGATTGGCGGGCGTGGTGCCCGAGCCGGAAGGACTGCTCGCGTTCACTTCACTAAGGGTAAGAAGGTAACGGTATACACTCTCATCAATGCTTTGAAGTTCTGCAACGGCTGTATCGCCGGGCTGATAGGTACTGCCGAAAAGAAAGATGTTCACCTGGTTTCCGTCCACCAGTTTGTCGTCGAGCACATAAATGGCGGTGCCGGCCTGCTTGCTCTTGTACAGTCTCACCCGGTAATAGTTCCCCTTGCCGGGCGGATCCGTGAAATACATGATAATGTAATATCCCGGGTCAGAAAAGCGGGTCCCGGCGAAATATTCAACATCCAGCGAATCGATCGGTACCGGTTGAGGCATATGGCTCATGGCCCGATAAGTCATTCCGCCGGATTCCACCAGAAGGGAATAGGTGGTGCCGGGCATGCCGGTGAAGCGGTCGTTGTAGTAATAACCGCTTCGTTTTTCCGTGAAGTACCAACTGTTTCCCTTGTCGTCACTGACGAAGACGGTTGCCCCCGTCACAGGAGGGACCGGCCCGGGAGAGTAGAAATCGGTGGTGCGGGTGATCCTCACCAGGTAGGGACCCGGGAGGTTGGTGATCTTTCCTTCAATGACAATGAGGGGATCACTCTCATGCAAAGGGAGATCGATCACCTCTTCGCACGAGACTAAAAAACTTAGGGGCAATATGAGAAGGAACTTTTTCATCATCAAAACCGGAAATTGAATGTGACGGTCGGAACGATCGAGAAGAGATAGAGTTTTACCGCTTCCATACGCCGGGGGTCATTCTCTTTTGTACGGAAGGTGATGGAATAGGCATTTTTCCGCGCGTAAAGGTTATAGATGGAAAAACTCCACGACGAGTTCCATTTCCTTTCTTTTTTGGGTCCGAGGACCGCACCGATGTCCAGGCGGTGGTAAGGAGGCATACGGTAACCGTTGCGTTCGGTGTAATAGTTGATATAAGCGTTCTCGATGAGGTATTTTCCGCTGGGGAATGTGACGGCACTGCCGGTGTGATAGACCCAAGTGGCGGAGAGCTTCCACCGGGAGGAGAGATCGTAGATAAGGACCAGCGAGAGGTCGTGGATGCGGTCTTGCTTGGCCGGATAGACCTTGCCCTGGTTGATGGCCGGGAATTGACGCAGGGAACGGGAGAGTGTGTAGCTCAGCCATCCGTGTAAAGGGCCTTTATTCCGGCGGATCAGCAGTTCGGTCCCGTAAGCTCTTCCTTGCCCGAACACCAGTTGCGATTCCACTTCCTCGTTCAGGAGGATGTCCGCCCCGTTACGGTAGTCGATCTGATGGCGCATCTTTTTGTAATAGACCTCTAGTGAGGCTTCCAGTCCCGGGTGTTCCAGCACCAGGAAATAACCGGCAGAGACTTGCCATGCCAGCTGAGGGGCTATATTGGCCGAGCTGGGGATCCACAGGTCAAGCGGAGTGCCGGCGGTGGTGTTGGAAAGAAGATGGAGGAACTGGTGCATTCCGCAATACGAGAATTTCAGGGAAGAGACCGGCGAGATGCGAATATTCACCAGGAGCCGGGGATCCACTACCGGGTATCCCCGGATCGGTTTTCCTGCCCCGTACCAGGTGGTGTCAAGGGTGTGACCCAATGAGTCAAAAGTGTAGACATGCAAAGGCCCCAAAAGGGTGAAGTGCGCAAAACGTACCCCGTAACGAAACGTGAGCATGGGAGTGGCTTTCCATTCATGAGACAGATAGAGAGCATTTTCCCAGGCATGACGACGTTCCATCGTGGTGTCGTTGATCGGGAAATCCCCCGACGAGGTGGTCTGGCCGGGAAGAAAGACGTGAAAGTTGCTTTTGAGGCCCAGTCGGACGGTGGAACGGGATGAGACATAGAACTGAAGGTCTTCTTTCCAATTAAGATCCCGGATGAACGACCGCAGTTCGAATTCTCTGTCATTGTCGGTCACGTTGAAGTTGTAATTGTAGTTGCTGTAGATCAAGGAGGAGTTCAGGAACAGTTTTTGTGAAAAAAGATGGTTCCAACGTAGGGTCAGGGTCTGGTTTCCCCAGTCGATCCCGAATCGCTTTCTGAATTTGAAAACATCCCGGCCGAGGTATCCAGAGAGATAGACCCGGTCTCTTTTTCCCAGGCGGTAATTGGCTTTGGCATTGAAGTCGTAAAAATAGAGAGTGTTTTGATTGATATTGGTATCGGGAAGCATCCGGACAAAGAGGTCGGCATAGGTTCGGCGTCCCGTCACCATGAAAGATCCGCGTTGGCGTGCGAAAGGTCCTTCGAGTTGAAGGTGGGAAGAGATAAGGCCGAGTCCCCCCGATCCGGAGAATTTTTTGGTATTTCCTTCTTTCATGCGAATATCAAGAACGGAAGAAAGTCTTCCTCCGTAGGCGGGAGGGATGAACCCTTTCATGATGCGGGCATCATTGATGGCATCGGAGTTAAAGACCGAAAAGAAACCCATGAGATGGGAAGCGTTGTAAACGGGAGCCTCATCCAGTAGGATGAGATTCTGGCTGGCGTCGCCCCCCCGCACATAAAAACCGCTGGATCCTTCGTTGACGGGACTGATCCCCGGCAGCAGCTGCATGCTTTTGAGGATGTCTTGTTCGCCCAGGAGCACCGGCAAGGCCTGCACATCCCGAGTGGTAAGACGTTCCATGCCCATCTGGCTGGAGCGGATCAGGTCGGCGGTGGCTTCGCTTTTGACCACCACCTCGTCAAGTTCCTTTTCTGCGGGAAACAACTCTACATCACGGCGAAGGTTGTGGTTCAGCAACAAGGTGTCCCGTAAGGGTTGATACCCCACATATTGCCAGAGGATCACATATCGCCCGGCCGGCAGTGTGAGCGAATAAAAACCGTAGCGATTGGTGGCAGTGCCGGTGTGGAGATCGGAGGTGACCACAGTGGCCCCGATCAATACCTCGCCGTTGTTGCCGTCGTGGACATATCCGCTGAGGGTGTACCGTTCCTGAGCGAATGCTTTTCCTCCCCAAAACATAAAGCCTCCCCAAAGCATTATCAGAAACGTTGTCGGCCTGACCATGGCGAAAGTATGAAGGATGAAGGATCCTCACAAAATTATGAGAATGGTATGCGATTCAAAATAAAGTTTTATTATTTTAGGCAGATTTTGAAAATGTTAAATGAAAAAAGGAAGGAAAATGGCAAATGTCAAAAAGTACAAAGGTGTGATTGCGATCCTCACGGGGGGTGGGGATGTTCCGGGCTTGAACCCGGCGATCCGGGCGGTAACGATCCGGGCGAACCGGGAAGGGTACAAGGTGATCGGCCTGCGGCGCGGCTGGGCCGGCATCACCGAGATCATTCGGGATCCCAAGGCGGACAACAGCAACAATTTCATGGTCCTTACCGACGACATCGTCAACAAAGCGGGGCGTACGGGGGGAACATTCCTTCACACTTCGCGTACCCGTCCGAGCCATATGCGCAAAGAGGATGTGCCACCACATTTACGGGACACCTATAATCAGGAGTACAACGACTTGACTCCCGAAATTCTCAAGAATCTCGAATGGCTGGGGGTGGATTACCTCATCCCCATCGGCGGGGATGATACCCTCAGTTATGCCGTACGTCTATACCAGGAAGGGGTGAAGGTAGTGGCCATTCCGAAGACCATGGACAACGATGTCCCGGGAACGGACTATTGCATAGGGTTCAGTACATGTGTCACAAGGACCATCGCCATGGCCAACAGCTTGCGTACATCGGCGGGATCTCACGAACGCATCCTTGTGATGGAGGTGTTCGGCAGGTATGCCGGTTTCACGGCGATGCTGCCGACCATGGCCGGAGCGGCCAACCGTTGTGTCATCCCGGAATACAAGTTCGATATCGACCAGTTGACGGAATTGCTTGTCGAAGACCGGAACAAGAACCCAAGTCGTTATTCGGTGGTGCTCGTCTCCGAAGGAGCAATGTTCAAAGGCGGTGAGATGGTCTTCGAAAGCCAGGAAAAAGATGCATATGGCCATGCCAAACTCGGCGGAATCGGCGATCTGGTCTCCCGCGAGATCAAGAACCGTTCGGCCAAATACAACAAAGGCAAGACCATCAATATCATCAACCAGAAGTTGGGATACTTGGTACGGGGTGGTGACCCCGATTCGATCGACTCGATCGTTCCCATGGCTTACGGAAACCTTGCGCTCGACCTTATCCTCTCGAAGATCCATGGCCGTCTGGTCGTCCTGAAGAACGGACGTTACGACGACGTCCCTCTTGAAGTGATCACCAGCCGGAAAAAGGTGGTGAACGTCCAGGAATATTACAATACCGAGCGTTTACGTCCATTCTATCACAGCTTCGAAATGAAGCCTTTCTTGCTCATGGCTTCCGAGATCTGAGGAAAAAGGGAACGAACAGGATGAAAAAGACTTGTAGTATCTTTGCTGCAAGTCTTTTTCTTTTTTGTCATGAGAACGGTAATACAAAGGGTGAAGGAAGCCTCAGTAAAAATCAACGGAGAAGTTCATGCAGTTATAGGGCGGGGTCTCCTCGTGCTGGTGGGTATTGAACATGAAGATGGAGTGGAAGATGCGGAATGGTTGGTGAAAAAAATTTCCCAACTGCGCATCTTCGATGATGATAAAGGTGTGATGAACCTCTCCGTGAATGACATCCGGGGAGAGGTGTTGGTGGTGAGCCAGTTTACTCTCCATGCCAAGACGAAAAAGGGGAACCGGCCTTCCTATGTCCGGGCAGCTCCCCCCGAGAAGGCGATTCCCCTTTACGAGGATTTCCTGAAGCAAATGGAACAACATGTCGAAGGGAACGTCATGAGCGGTGTTTTCGGAGCCCGGATGGATGTGGCGCTCATAAATGAGGGACCGGTGACGATCCTTATCGATACCAAAAAGAAAGAATGATGACCTTGAAAGAAGCCCAGGAAAGAGTGGACCTTTGGATCCGGCAGGTGGGGGTCCGTTATTTCAATGAACTGACCAATATGGCCCTGCTCACGGAAGAGGTGGGGGAACTGGCGCGAGTGATCGCCCGGAAATACGGAGAGCAGTCGGTCAAGAAGGGCGAAAAGCTCGATTTGGCAGAGGAGATGGCCGATGTCCTCTTCGTGTTGATCTGCTTGGCCAACCAGACCGGTGTCGATCTTACGGAGGCCCTGGAAATGAGTTTGAAGAAAAAAAGCTTGAGGGATGCCGACCGGCATCGCAATAATCCAATGTTGAAATGATATGGAGAAAGAACTGAAAGAAATATTGGAGGCGATTCCCTATGAGGAGAAAGAGTTTTTCTCTTCAGCGGGGAAAGAGGCTTCCGGGGAGATCGATTACCGGGAATTGTTGGGTGTATTGGACCTGACCACATTGGACATTCGGGATACGGAGGGCAAAGTGGCGGGGATGTGCAGGAAGGTGAATGCCTTGCCTGAGAAAATTCCCGGTTCGGGGCAGGTGGCGGGCGTGTGTGTGTATCCCCGTTTTGTGTCGGTGGTGAAGGAGGTACTTGCCGATCCTAACGTGAGGATCGTGGCAGTGTCGGCCGGTTTTCCGGCATCCCAGACCTTTCCTGAGGTCAAGGTAAGAGAGACGGAACTGGCCCTGGAAGCAGGAGCGCAAGAGATCGACATTGTGATGCAGGTGGGGGATTTGCTTTCCGGTGAACTGGATGGAGTGTTTGGGGATTTGAGGCTGCAGCGTGAAGTGACGGCGGGAAAGGCCCACCTGAAGGTGATCCTCGAAGCCGGCCTGCTGGAGCCCTTCCAGGTGCATCAGGCTGCCGTGACGGCAATGGCTGCCGGTGCCGATTTTATTAAAACCTCTACCGGGAAAGTGTCTCCGGCAGCCCGTCTCAAGGATGTAAGGATCATGGCAAGGGCAGCGAAACGCTATTACCGGTTGACTGGCAGAAAAGTGGGGATCAAACCGGCAGGAGGGATCGCCACTGCAATTGAGGCTGCCCAATATGCTGGAGTGGTCCGGGAAGAGCTCGGCGAGGCTTGGCTGCATCCCTCGCTCTTCCGTATCGGCGCGAGCCGACTGGCCAATGATCTGCTGCGATATTTGAGCGGTGACGAAGAGGTGAGGTACTTTTGAGGCTGCGGCGGGCACCGGCAAATTGACTATCTTTGTGCACGGAAAGGGTTTTGCCTATGCTCGCGGGGGAAAAGAATGCCTTTGTGATGTTCCAGGACAGTGTTGCTGTGCCTCAGACAACGGACACTATCCGGCAGGATACAACGTCCCAACACGATACTGCAACTTCGCATCCCTCCATTCAGGAACTCGGCAAATTGGAGAAGCTTTTCCAACAGGCGGAGCAACGTTTGCGGGCGGACAGTATCAAAAAACAAAGCCGGAAAAGAAAAGTTGTTCCCTCTCCGGCAGTCCGTCCGGAACAGACCGGACAGGATCCGTATGATTCCATTCAATTCGCAGGTTTTACGGCCGCACCTCCTGACAACACCCCGGTGACTCTTCTTAAGCGGAGTTTTTCCTGGGAGGGGTTTCAGGAGGCTGATTCGAGCAGGGAATACCGTGAAAAAGGGACCAAAGAAAAACATTTCACCACAACCCTTCGTCCTGTGCAGGGGGTGGCCGTAGAGCGACGACCCGCCTATTTGCGGGAAAATTGGATGTTCGGGCTCCTGGTATTCGTTTTTCTCGTGATCAGTTGGGGGAAACTGCGTTTCGGCAAGGTCGTCAACCAGACGCTTACCGCCCTGTGGGATCCCAAAAATGCCAATATCCTTTTCCGTAACAGGAGTGCACTTTATCAAACAGCCTCCTCCCTGTTATTGCTGAGTGCGTTCATCACGATCACCCTCTTTCTTTACCTTTTTCTGAAAGCTTTTTTTCCGGGAGTCGTCTCCGTCCTGTCTCCTTTGCGTGTTTATGCCTCTATTTTCGGGGTGGTGGGAGGCGTGTACCTCTATTTCCAGCTTATGCTGAGGGTGGTGGCCTATCTATCCCTCTCAGGGGAAATGCTCGGTGAATATCGGCATTTTACGAAGTTGTATTTTATTGTGACGGGCCTGTATCTTTTTCCGCTTACGGCGGTGATTCCTTATCTCTATCAGGGGATCGCGGAGCGGCTTCTGCTGGCGGGCGCAGGTTTGGTCGTATTCTTCTATCTCTTTCGGATCGTGAAACTTATCTCTCTTTTTCTTCGGGAAAGATTTTCATTCTTTTTCATGATTTTGTACCTTTGCGCCCTGGAAATCCTGCCTGTGGCCCTTTTGTTGAAATATCTGTTCAGGTAAGAGAGGTTCAGACAGAGAGTTAAACCTAAAACCGGAGACGTTGGACAAGATTAAGACCATTCTGATCTCGCAGCCACAACCCAAAGACAAGACCCATTACCATGAACTGGCCGAACGCAACAATCTGAAGATCGATTTCAGGCCGTTCATCCATGTAGAAGGCGTACCCGTTAAGGAAATCCGCAAAGAGAGGATCAACATTCTTGATCATACGGCAGTGATCCTGACCAGCCGGAACGCCGTCGATCATTTTTTCCGGGTATGCAAGGAGATGCGGGTGAACGTACCCGATTCTATGAAGTATTTTTGCGTTTCTCAAAGTATTGCCAACTATTTGCAGAAATACATCGTATATCGGAAGAGGAAGATCTTTTACGGAGAGAGGACCTTTGAAAGTCTGTTGCCGCAGATAAAGAAAAACAATAAGGAAAAGTTCTTTGTGCCCCTCTCCGATATGCACAATAATAGGATTCCCAAGGCCCTGGAGGACAACAAGATCAAATTTACCACTTCGGTCTTTTACAAGACGGTGTGCAGTGATCTTTCCGATTTGAAGGATGTGTTTTACGACGTGTTGGTTTTTTTCAGTCCTACGGGGATCAAGTCGTTGTTCGCCAATTTCCCGGATTTCAAGCAGAACAGCACAAAGATCGCCACATATGGGGACAACACTTTGAAGGCTGCCGAGGAGGCGGGCTTGCGGGTGGACATAGCGGCTCCCACCCCGGAGAGTCCTTCCATGGTAATGGCCCTGGAAAAATACATCCGCGAATATAACAAAGGGAAAAAATAAGCAGCTGACCAAGGGTTCCCTTTGTGTCGAAATCCCCATGGAATGGATCAGCGATTGACCAAGCCGGAACGTCTTTCCGGAAAGAAAAGTCTTGACAGGCTCTTCTCTGAAGGAAAGAGCTTTTTTATCGCGCCTTTCCGGATCGTCGTTCTGCAGGATAAGGAAGAGACCGACCGGCCGACAGTGCGCATGGCGCTATCGGTGCCCCGCAAGGTCTTTAAACGTGCGGTCAAGCGCAACCTGATCAAAAGACGTATCCGGGAAGCCTACCGCCGTAACAAAACCATCCTTGTCGAACCCCTCCGGGAAAAAGGAGTCCGCCTGGATCTTATCTTTATCTATACCCGCCCGGAGATCCTTCCCTATCGCGATATCGAAGAAAAAATAATCTTATCTTTGCGAAAGATCCTTGAAGATCATGAAAAAGGCACTCACTAAGGCGATGATCGGGGTGATCCGTATCTATCAGGCGATTATTTCACCTCTGTTCCCTCATAGTTGCCGTTATACCCCTACCTGTTCCACTTACGGTGTGGAGGCCTTGAAAAAATACGGACCCTTCAAGGGAGGATGGTTGACCCTCAAGAGGTTCCTTTCCTGTAATCCTTTTGGGGGGCAGGGGTATGATCCTGTGCCTTGATCCCGCGCACTGGAGGTTAATCTTTGTTAAAATCCCGGGATAGAGTTTTTTCTTTCGTGAAAATGCTCTAATTTGCGGCTTCTCATAAATAATGACATGAAAAGAGTACGTGCCGGAAAGATACGCAAGACCACGCTCGGGGCGGCACTGGTGGCGCTCCTGTTGCTGGTGTATGCCTTCAATGAGAGTCAGAATTTCAAGCTGGCCAAGAATATTGAGATCTTCAGTAACATTGTCAGGGAGTTGAACCTTTATTATGTGGATGAGATCAAGCCGGACACACTGATCCCGGCCGGGATCGATGCGATGCTTAAAACGCTTGATCCCTATACCGTCTATATCCCCGAGTCGAAGATGGCTGATTTCAAGTTTATGACGACCGGCCAGTATGGCGGGATCGGTTCCTTGATCCGAAAGAGCGGAGATTATGCGATCATTGCCGAAGTGTATAAAGGATTTCCGGCCGATGTGGCCGGCCTGAAGGCGGGGGACAAGATTCTGGCCGTCGACGGGAAATCGATCAAGGGGCTTCCGCTCGATAAAGTGAGCAGCATGTTGAAAGGGGTGCCCAACACGGAGGTGGTGCTGACCATCCAGCGTCCCGGCGTGGAGAGAACCATGCAGGTGAAGATCATCCGGAAGAAAGTGAGCATCCCCGCAGTGCCCTATTACGGGATGCTCAATGATCATACCGGTTATATCAGACTGAGCAATTTCACTTCCGGGGCTTACAAAGAGGTGAAAACGGCCCTTGCCGACCTGAAAAAAAACCACGGGATGGAGTCACTGGTGCTGGACCTGCGGGGAAACCCCGGCGGACTGCTCATCCAGGCGATCCAGATTGTCAACCTTTTTGTGGAGAAGGGTGAGACCATCGTCAGTACGCGGGGGAAAGTCCGGGATTTCGATCAGGTGTACAAGGCTCCGGCACAACCCGAAGAACCGAACCTGCCGCTGGTCGTGCTGGTCAACAACAGCTCTGCCTCTGCCTCGGAGATCGTGTCAGGCGCCATCCAGGACCTCGACCGCGGCGTGATCATCGGGAAACGCACCTTCGGGAAGGGTCTGGTACAGACCACCCGTCCGGTGGGTTACGGCGGCCAGCTCAAGGTCACCTCGGCAAAGTATTATATCCCGAGCGGACGGTGCATTCAGGCCCTCGACTATTCGCATCGCAACCCCGACGGAAGTGTGGGCCATATTCCGGATTCCCTCATCTCTGCTTTCAAGACCAAGAACGGACGTACCGTATATGACGGAGGGGGTATCGATCCTGATATAGAAGTGGATCAGCCCACCCTCAGCCCGATCACCCTCAATCTCTATATGCGGAATTACATCTTTGACTACGCCACTCTTTTTGCCCAAAAGCATGATTCGATCCCACCGCCGGATAAATTCACCATCACCCGGGAGGTCCTTGATGATTTTCACAGGTTCATCAAGGAGAAAAATTTTAATTATAATACCGAATCGGAAGCAATGCTGGACGAATTGATCAAAACAGCCCAAAAAGAGGATTATTACGAGCGTGCTTCCAAGGAGTTTGAGGCGTTGAAAAAAAGTTTGTCACACAATATCGACGAAGATTTTTACCGTCACAAGGATGAGATCTCCCAGTTGCTCAAGCAGGAGATCGTAGGGAGGTACTACTACCAGGCCGGCCGTATCGAAAGTTCGCTTGATCAGGACAGTGTGGTGCTGAAAGCCGAAGAGGTTCTTTCCGACCCTGCTGAGTATGCTGCCATTCTCAACGGAGAGGCGGGGAAACACCGTCGGGAAGCCCCTGCAAAGAAAGGAGCGGTTGCCCTTCGTCAGGATTGAGCGAACAGTCTTTTGATGTGTCTTTCAATGAGGTTTTCCCGCACCTGCCGGGAGATGATCTCTTCCTGTGTGTCGAGCATGCGGAGATAGTCGTCGCCCATTTCGGCGGCGATCTTGTAGGCTACATGCATCAGCTGACGGAGGTGGGGATTGAACTGAGGGTTTTCGGGATCGTGTCGTAACGAAGCGGCGATCTTTTGTTCGTTGTAAGAGGCAAATTCTGCAGCGGTAGGAAGTGAGCGGGTGTTGATATCGATCACTTCGGCATAGGGGGCGGTGAGTTCTTCACGCCTCTTCAAGGCTTCGGCGTAAATATGTTTCACCATTTCCGTGGCTGTGCCGCCGGCAAGGGCCAATCCGATAAGCTCTTCGAGCCAGGTGGTCCCGGCGGTTTTCACATGGATCCCTTGCTCATATTTCCGGATCAAACGCCCCATCACCGGATAGATGGAAAACTTGTCGCTGCCGGAATGGATGCTGAGCTTGAGAGAATCCGGCAGTCCGAAACCGGCCCGGGCATGGCTCAGCACGATGAGATCCTGTTCGAATTCCTCCTCGAACTTCTTCAGGTCCCCTACATAGTCGACCCCCTTATTGAAACGGCCTGAAAAGCGGGGCGCAATGGTCTGTACAGGGATGTTCTTTTCCGCCAGCAGCTTCAGGATGAAATAGAGGTCGGCAGGTGACTGGGGTTGGTCCACCTCGTCCATAGAGACTTCTATGACGATCTCTTCCGCGTTGCGGTGGCGAGAGATATGGTCGTAGATCTTTTCCGCTTCGTTGATGGCGTGGAGGTACTGCTTTGCGAACCGCCGCAGATATTTTTCGTCGGCCGGGACGGGACGGTCCATGCCCGGGAGATGGATCACCCCCCCGGGAGTCGCATTGTCGGCCACAAAAGCTTCCGCCTCTTCAGGGGTGACAGGCTTGCCGATGGCCGAGGCTACGTCCATTGTGAAAAAATCGCAGTGTGGCAGGAATCCCTCCACATTGGAGAGGTTGATGTGGTCAGCGTCGACGAAATAGGGATTGTTCCAGCCTAAGGCCCTTACCGCTTCATCTGCTTCACGGCGTGTATCGGCCGGTGTGGTGCCGATGGTGGTGTGCTCCCGGTGCGACTTGTTCCACACCGGAATGAGTTCAATACCAAGGGATCCGGCATCCATGATCGCCTGTAGCTGGGCTTTTCCCTGGCGACCGAAACGATCGCCCGTGCCGAACGAATATTTCCCCAATTTTTTCATTTTTCTCTTGGTTTCTTTTCTGTCCCCGGTCTATCTTTAAGGTGATACAAAATAAAGCATTATCTTTCAAATCCACCGGGGGAAGAGAATATCATGATACGAAAGAATTACCTTGTTTTGGGCATTCTTGTCCTTTTGTTCGTTTCTTCCTGTCGGGACGGGAAGAAAGGGACCTTTGAGATCGGTGAAGAGGATTTTCTTCTGAACGGCAAAACTTATGTGGTCCGGTCGGGGGAGATGCATTTCATGCGGATCCCGCAAGCATATTGGGAGCACCGTTTGAAGATGGCGAAGGCGATGGGGCTCAACACGGTATGTGCCTACATGTTCTGGAACGCGCATGAGGAGCGGCCGGGCGAGTTCAATTTTTCCGGCCGGCGGGATGTGGCAAAGTTTTGCCGTCTGGCGCAGAAGGAAGGGCTTTATGTGATCCTGCGACCCGGACCCTATTCCTGTGCCGAGTGGGAGTTCGGCGGATTTCCATGGTGGTTGCTGAAGAAAAAAGATCTGAAGCTTCGTACGCGGGACAGTTTTTATATGGCCCATGTACGGGAATACCTCCGTCAGGTAGGGGAACAGTTGGCCCCTCTCCAGATCACGCGAGGCGGTCCGATCATCATGGTGCAGGTGGAGAACGAATACGGCAGCTACGGGAGCGATACGGTATATATGGGCATGCTGCGGGATATCCTGAAGGAGGCCGGTTTTGAAGTGCCCCTGTTTGCGTGCGATGGTCCTTCCCAAATGGTCAATGACAAGCGGAGCGATCTGTTCAGTGTGGTCAACTTCGGCGGCAATCCGGAAGGGGCATTTAAGGCGTTGTGGAGGCTGCAACCCACCGGACCGTTGATGTGCGGCGAATATTATCCGGGTTGGTTCGACTCCTGGGGCAAGCCCCACCATACCGGTCCGACAGCTCCCATCATCCACGACCTGAAGTGGATGCTCGATCACCGGGCTTCGTTCAGCATTTACATGGTGCATGGCGGTACCTCTTTCGGTCTCTGGTCGGGAGCCAACTGTCCACCCTTCTCGCCCCAGACCTCGAGCTACGACTATGATGCCCCCATCAGTGAGGCAGGATGGGAGACTGAAAAATTCGATGCCATCCGGGAATTGTTCGCGAAATACCTGCAAGAAGGGGAAACGCTGCCGGATCCTCCCGCTCCCAATCCGGTGATCACCATTCCGCAGTTTTCCGTTACAGAGATGGCGCCTGTCATGGAGAACCTCCCCGAAGGGATCCCCGACGAACGGCCCCGGAACATGGAGGAGTACGACCAGGGATATGGTTTTATCGTGTACCGGACCGACCTGCCGCCTTCGCAGGAGCCGAAGAAAATATGGATCGACGAGGTGCATGATTATGCTGTGGTGATGCTCGATGGCAAGCGGATTGCCACGATCGACAGGAGGAAGACCAACAACATCGCCACACTCCCGCCCCATAACAGTAATGCCCGTCTGGACATTTTCGTCGAAGCCATGGGAAGGGTCAATTATGGCGGATACATCCATGACCGCAAGGGGATCACCCACGGAGTGTATTACATTGATGAAGAAGAGAATAGGGTAGAGATCACCGGTTGGACGGTCTTCCCCTGTCCGCTGAGCAGTGATGCGGCACCTTCGGGCCTGCATTACGGCGAGGTGACGTCTGCCGAGGGGCCTGCTTATTACCGTGCCACCTTCACCCTGGAGGAGGTGGGGGATGTCTTTCTCGACATGCGCAAGTGGGGTAAAGGGATCGTCTGGGTCAACGGTCATGGATTGGGTCGTTTTTGGAACATCGGTCCCACTCAGACGATGTACCTTCCGGGTCCGTGGCTGAAAAAAGGGGAGAACGAGGTGATCATCCTCGATGTGAACGGTCCTGCGGAGCCGGTGTTGCAGGGGTTGGACAAACCCGTCCTGGATGAGCTGCATGTGCCGCAGGCGATCCGGCACCATATGCCTGAGCAGCATCCGGACCTAAGCGGGAGGAAGCCGGTGGCCGCCGGCACCTTTCCTCCCGGCAAGGATTGGAAGAAGGTAGCCTTCCGGCCGGTGACGGCAAGGTATTTTGCCCTCGAAGCGCTCAGCTCGCAGAGGGACGATCCTTTCACCACCGTGGCGGAGATCTATCTTCTCGATCCTTCTGGGAAAAAACTTCCGCGTGAGGGGTGG
>Ga0256835_1000406_pt1 | contig 32696 bp, 29 predicted proteins | sample PIR30metaG_FD_185972 | JGI IMG/M metagenome (GOLD analysis project Ga0256835, IMG submission 185972) | Hydrothermal vent microbial communities from East Pacific Rise, Pacific Ocean - PIR-30 | ecosystem: Environmental > Aquatic > Marine > Hydrothermal vents | place: Pacific Ocean: East Pacific...
ACCTTCCTCGTGGGTGGCCTCCTGCGCGACCGGAGGCGCAACTACGCCCTGGGGCAGGGGGAGTACGTGGTGCTCGAAGGCGACGAATACGACTCGGCCTTCTTCGACAAGCGCCCCAAGTTCATCCACTACGCGCCGCACGCCGCCATCCTCACGAGCGTGGAGTTCGACCACGCCGACATCTATCCGAATTTCGAAGCCCTGAAGCAGGCCTTTGCGGACTTCGTGACCCTGCTCCCGGAAAAGGGGTTGCTCCTGGTCTCCGGAGACACGGGAGCGCGCGAGGTGGCGGCCAAGGCCCCGGCCCGGGTCAAGACCTACGGGCGAGAGGGTGCGTTCCGGCTCCTTTCCCGCAAACCGCGCTCCTCCCCGCCGGGGCAGGAGATGCGCGTGGCCTGGCCCGGAGGCGAGACGCGCTTTTTCCTCCCCCTCATCGGGGCCCACAACGCCGAAAACGCCCTGGCCGTCTTCGGCCTTCTGGTGAGCCTGGGGTTCGACGCCCGGGAGGTGGCCGCGGCCCTCAGCCGATTCCCCGGTGTCTCCCGGCGGCAGGAGATCCTCCTCGAAGAACCCGTCACGGTGATTGACGACTTCGCCCATCATCCCACCGCGGTGAAGGTCACGCTTGAGGCCGTGCGCGAAACCTGGCCCGGGAGACGCCTCATCGCCCTCTTCGAACCGCGCACCAACACCAGCCGGAGACGAATCTTTCAGGAAGACTACGCCGCCGCGCTGGCCGGGGCGGACCTCGTCTTCCTCAAGCCCCCTCCCCAGCTCGAGAAGGTGCCGGAAGAGGAAAGGATAGATCTCGCGCGCCTGGCCGAAGACCTGAACCGCCGGGGTACCGAGGCCCTGGCCCTTGACGATCCGGAGGCCCTCCTTGCGGCCCTGCGCGAGAGGATGGCCCCGGGAGACGTGGTGCTCTTCATGTCCAACGGGCCCTTCGACGGGTTGCCGCAGAAGCTGGTCCGGGCCCTCAAGAGAGACTGACCTCCCCGGGCTCGTCCTCTGCGCCCTGCACCTCCGGCAGGAAGTCCGGGAGAAACTGCCTGATGACCCAGAGATTGGTGAAGAAGTGGCGCGTGAGACGCGAGGCGGTGAAGCGGAAAGGGATCTTCTCGAGAGCCAGGGGCACGAGGAGCTGATCGGCAAGATGCGGGTCCACCGCGGCGCCGGTGTCCCAGAAGTCGAGGAGGGCGAAGACCGCCTCCTCCGCCACCCGTTCCGCGGGCTTCCCCTTGCGCCCCAAGGAAGAGAAGCCCGCCCTCCGCGGCCCGTCTGCCAGACGCAGGAAGACCACCGTGCCGGGAGAGGCGGAGCGGGCCCGTTCGAGACGCACCTCCGGCACAAAACCGCGGGCGCGCAGGAGATCGGAGGCCCTCTTGGCCTGCCGGGTGCGGATGTGGTCCGGAAGGTCCTCGGAGACCGCCGAAAGGACCAGCACCTCCCGCGCTTCGTACGGCCCCAGGAGTTCCAGGGAATCCGCACCGGAAGACTTGGGGGCGATCTCCACGCGCATCTCGCCCCCGCCTGCGGGGTAGAACCCGTAGCGCCGCAGCTCGAAATCGAACCCGTATCCCAGAAGCGAGATCACCGGCGCGTAGACCTCGGCGAGATAGTGATAGCACGGGGCGTGGGGCACGTGGGTGCCGCCCCTGAGCACCAGCCTTCCGCCGCCAGCCAGGGCCAGGGGGAGGGCCACGGTCTGGAAGACCAGGGCCGTGGCGCCGGCGGTGCCCACGTCAAAGGTGTAGGCCCCGGCCTTCACCTGACCGGGGACGAAACGCAGGTAAAGGGAACCCTTCTCCGCGCCGACCACCTGGGCCTTGCTTATCTTCTGGGCCGCGCGCACGCAGGTGAGATGCTGAGGTCGAAGCCCGGGACGGGGGCGTTTGGCCCTGATGTTCACCAGCTCAAAGGGCTCTCCGGTGACCAGCGAGAGCGTGAGGGCCGAACGCAGGATCTGGCCGCCGCCTTCTCCGTAGGAACCGTCCAGGCGGAGCACCGCTACCTCCGATGACAGGCGATGAGATGCCCGGGCCGTATCTCGCGCAGCGCGGGTTCCTCCCGCTCGCAGAGGGGTTGCCTCTCCGGACAGCGCGGATGAAAGGGACAGCCCGGCGGAACGGAGAGGGGACTGGGGGGCTCCCCCCGCACGTGCCTCCGCTTCCGCCGGCGGGGATCGGGCTCCGGCACGGACTCGAGCAGGATGTTGGTGTAGGGATGATGCGGGGAGGAAAAGAAGCCCTCTTTCGGCGCCACCTCCACCACCCGCCCGAGATACATGACGGCGATCCTCTGGCTCAGAAAGAGCACCAGCGGCAGGTCGTGCGAGATGAAGAGATAGCTCAACCGCCACTTTTTCTTGAAGTCGAGGAGGAGGTTGAGTATCTGGGCCTGCACCGAGACGTCGAGGGCGGAAGTGGGTTCGTCGAGGATGAGGGCCCGCGGAGAGACGATCAGGGCGCGGGCAATGGCGATCCTCTGCCTCTGGCCGCCGCTGAACTGGTGGGGATAGCGATCCATGTCGTCGGGAGAGAGCCCCACGAGGCGCAGCATCTCGGCCACCCGCTCGCGGAACTCGCGGCGCGGCACGAGACGGTGGATCTCGAGCGGCTCGGCGAGCAGGCTGTAAACCTTCTTGCGCGGGTTGAGGGAGGCGTACGGGTCCTGGAAGACGATCTGGACTTCGCGCCGCAGGCGGCGCCGGGCCTTGCGGTCGAGGGAAAGGAGGTCCTGGCCGCGGATCTTCACCCGCCCCTCATCCGGGAGCTCGAGCCCCAGGGCCACGCGCGCAAGCGTGCTCTTGCCGCAGCCGCTCTCCCCGAGGATGCCGAGGACCTCGTCCTCAAGGAGGGCGAGACTCACGCGGCGCAGGGCGTAGAAGCGGCGTTTGCGCCAGTCGAAGAAGCCCCGGCGCACCTCGTAGAGACGCGACACTTCCTGAAGCTCGAGCACCTTCATACCAGATGGCACCTTACCAGATGTCTGTCTCCGCGCGGGAGAAGAGCGGGTTCTTCCCGAAAACACCTCTCCTGGGCCAGGGAACAGCGGTCGGAAAACTTACACCCCGGCGGCCTCTCCCCGGGCGAGGGCACGCGGCCGGGGATGGCGGAAAGGGTCTCCTTCTCCGGGGTGGGCAGGGCCTCGAGGAGGACGCGGGTGTAAGGGTGGAACGGATTCTGATAGAGCTCCTCCACCGGGGCCTCCTCCACCAGGCGGCCCGCATACATCACGGCCACCCGATCCGCGAGCTCGGCCACCACTCCCAGGTCGTGCGAGATGAGGAGGATGGAAAGACCGCGGCTCTCCCTGAGGCCGCGCAGGAGCTCGAGGATCTGGGCCTGGATGGTGACGTCGAGCGCCGTGGTGGGCTCGTCGGCGATGAGGAGTTCGGGCTCTCCGGCCAGGGCCATGGCGATCATCACCCGCTGGCGCATCCCCCCGGAGAGCTCGTGCGGATAGGAGAAGAACCTTTCCTTCGGCGCGGGGATGCCCACCTCGGCGAGGAGCCGCACCGCCTCCTCCTGGGCGCGGGCCCCCTTGAGCCCGCGATGAAGCTCCAGGGCCTCGACGATCTGGAACCCCACGGTGAAGACCGGATTGAGGGCGGTCATCGGGTCCTGGAAGATCATGGCCAGATGGCCGCCGCGAAAGCGGCGAAGCTCGTCTTCGGGAAGGGAGAGGAGATCCTCACGATGAAAGACGATGCGACCGGAAAGGGGGACGATGCCCGGGGGGAGGAGCCGCAGGAGGGAAAGACCGGTGAGGCTCTTCCCGCAGCCGCTTTCCCCCACCAGGGCCACGATCTCCCCGCGCGACACGGAGAGGTTCACGTCCTCGACGATGGGGAGACGAGACCTCTCGTAGCCCAGGGTCAGGTTCTCAAGACGAAGCATAGAAATAGAAAACCCCGGCTGAGGCCGGGGTTTCAAGTCCTTTGAACGGGAGAAACTCTCCCGGAATTAGCAGCTTCACCCAGAGCCGCAGTTGCGCATATCGCAAGCCACGAGATCAAAGGGGGTGGCTTCGCGCACCTCGTCGACCTTGATCTTCATGATGACGTTGTGACCCGCCGCCGGATGGTTGAAGTCGGCGATGACCTTTCCGTCTTTCTTGTCCTTCACGTAGAACATGAGCTGCCGTCCGGTGGGCGTCACTTCCTGATAATAGTCCCCTACCTTGACCTGGTCCGGGTGCTTGAGCTGGTCGAGCGGAATCTCCTGGACCAGCTTCTCGTCGTAGGGACCGTAGGCCTGCTCAGGCGGGATGGTTACCGTGAGCTCGGAGCCTTCCTCCGCCCCGCTGATGGCCTGCTCGATGATGGGCATGATGGGGTCCCGCCCGAAGACGAAGTTCACCCGCATGGGACGAGCGAACCAGCTCGGCGTCTCCTTGCCCTCGATTTCCAGATGATAGGTCAGCGTTACCACCGTATTGGGACCGATCTTCTTGGCCATGTTCGAAATCGCCTCCTTCGAAAACAATTTACCGCAAGTGAATCTACATTAAAAAGCCAAACTCAGCCCGTGTCAAACAAAACTTAACAAAGTATTCAAAAAAAGATATTCGGGTCAGAAAAAAACTGGCTTAAAATCACTGCGGTTTGGGAAACGAAAAGTTAAGTTTTTCACACCAATGGGAAGATCAAGTTGACACGCCAGGGGTGAGGTTTAAAATTTGTGGCGGATGGGCGCGTAGCTCAGTCGGATAGAGCGTTGGCCTCCGGAGCCAGAGGTCGTGGGTTCGAATCCCGCCGCGCCCTCCATCGTTGACAACAGCGATCCTTGATTTTAACTAATTTTTAGCGTGCCGAAGTGGCGGAATTGGTAGACGCGCTAGATTCAGGATCTAGTGGGCGTTACGCCCGTCGGGGTTCGAGTCCCCGCTTCGGCACCATCCTTTTTCTCCTTCCTCGAGCCTAAAACGCTATGTGGGAGGTAGCGGAAAAGACGGAAATAAGACCCCTGGCTCTTGCTCTGCACGGGCGATCCTTCGATTCTTTCCCCCTTCATCCCGACCTCCTGAAAAACCTTCGTTCCTTAGGCTTTGAAAAGACCACGATCATCCAGGACCTCTTCCTGCCGGTGGCCTTGAAGGGCCACGACGTGATCGTCAAGGCGCGCCGGGGAAGCGGCAAGGCCCTCGCCTATCTCCTGGTGATCCTCGACCGCCTGCTACGCAACCCCGGGCCCGGGGTCAAGGCCCTGGTGCTCCTCACCAACGAGGAGCGCGCGCTTGAGCTGGCCAGCCTGGCCGAGGAGCTGGCGCGCGATCTCCCCGTGACGCTTTCGCCCTTCGCCGCGGAGGAGAAGATCCCCGAGGAGCAGTTTCGGGCCGTGGAAAAGGGGGCCAACCTGGTGCTCACCACGCCTTACTGGCTCAACCGGGCCCTCAAGTGGCGCCTCTTTCCCACCGGCAACCTCAAAATCCTCGTCCTCGACGAGTTCGACCAGATGGTCGCCGGAAGCCGCGGGCTCGTGGAAAACCTCCTCAAGCGCCTGCCTCCTGCCGGCCGGAGACAGGGCCTCGTCTTCATGGAAGAGCTCAACTACGACGCCCTTGAGCTGGCCCATCAGTTCCTGGAAAACCCGGACGAGCTCTATCTCGAGACCGGGCGGCTGGACTTCTCCGGGCTCGACCTCTCGCTGATCCACGTCTCCGCCGAAGAGAAGTTCCCCTTGCTCCTCGGCCTTCTCAACCAGAAGGGTTGGCCGAAGAGCATCGTCTTCCTCAACAACAAGGTCGAAGCCCAGAAACTCTGCGACGAGCTGAAGAGGCTCGGGCTGCCCGCGGTCTTTCTCAAACCGGATCTCGGCCCGGAGCTGAGGCTCCATTTCCTCAAGCAATTCGCCCGCGGGGAGGCCAAGATCCTCGTGGCCACCGACGCCGGCTGCCGCTTCATCCAGCAAAAGGACGTGAAGCTGGTGGTGAACTACGATCTTCCGGAGACCGCCAACGAGTTCCGCCAGCGGGCGGCCAAGGTGGCCGAAGGCGGCTCCCTGGTGTCCCTGTGCGACGAGGAAGGGGCCTTCTATCTGGAGGCCATCGAAAAGGAGCTGGGCTTCAAGATACCCGTGGCCTTCCCGGAACCCGAAGAAGAGTGGTTCCTCTCCCCGGCCACGGTGAGGGAGAAGTTTGCGCGGAGCTCTCCCTCCAGACGCCCGCCGCGCCGCGCTCCTTCACGGGCGAGGAGGCCCAGGAAGTAGCCAGCCCTTGCCCGGCTTGAAGACCACGCGCACGCGCGAACGCGGATGCTTCCGGCTGGCAGACCTCTTCACGCGGAAAGAGCCGAAGTTCCTGAGGCTAACCTTCTCCCCGCGCACCAGAGCCTCGGCGATCTCCTCGGCAAAGGCCTTGACCAGGAAGCCGGCCAGCCGCTCGCTGATCTTGAGCCTCTGTGCCAGGCGTTTCGCCAGTTCCTTCTGGTTCATTCCGCAAGTCTCAAGCCCAGGGGGAGGCTCTCGCCGAAGAGCTTGGCCTTCTCGCCTTCCCTCAGGGGAACCACCTCGCGGAGGGGACGAAGGATCTCCTCATCCGCCCCAAGGGCCTCGGCCTTCTCGGCCACTTCGGAACGCAGGTCCTCGGGGAGGTCTCGCACCCGGTCGCCGGTGAGGCGGGCCATGTTGATCAGGCCCTCCACGGCGGCCTTGGCCAGGGAACCCTTGAGCTCCTTCCGCTCAAGGAGGGCCAGGAAATCCCTCACCATCGGAGCCGCCTCTCCGGCGGAGACCACGAGGTTGGCCGGACCGTAGAGGAGCTCTCGGGCCAGGAGGCGCGAGAGCACGAGAATCAGCGCGCGGTCCATCTTTTTCTTCATCTCCGCGAGGAGGCGCCGGGCCAGATCGAGCTTAAGCGCCGGGGAGAGACGCTCGAGGTTTCCCACAAGGAGCCACATCTCCCGCCTCTCCTGGGGAGAGACCTTGGAGACCTTCTGTCCCTTGCCGGGCAGGAAATGGGGTTTGAGCTTGGCGAAGAGCTGTTCCTGTTGCCCCTGGTTGAGGCCGCCGGCTATGCGGCGCCAGAAGATCCACCACTCGAGCCGCACCGCCTTGTCGCTCCGATGCTGGAGCCCCTCGAAATAGAGGCCCCACAGCTTCCGCACCCGAAAGGGGTCCATCGGGTCCCCGTAGCCCGGGCGCAGGGCAAACCCCGTCAGGTTGAGCCAGCGGGCCTCGTGAAGCGCCGTCTTCTTGCGCGCTTCGCGGAACTCGAGCAGGACCTCAAGGAGCGCGCGCAGCAAGGGAAGGGGCCAGCGGTCGCGTTCCATTTCGAAGAGCTCCTCAAGCACCGCGGCCAGCCTCTCCAGGTTCTCGCCCTGCTCAAAGGCCCTCTTCAGCACGGTGCGGACCTGGTCGAGCTTTTCCTCCTCGATGGGCGGCGGGCCTTCGGTTTCTTCCGGTTTGACCAGCACGCCCTCCGGGCCTTCGGTCTTCTTCAGTTCGAGCTCCCGCAGGGCAAACTGAAGGCGCCAGCGATGCGGGGTCTCCACCGAGCGGCAGTAGGTCTCAAGGACCCCCACCTCGCTGAGACGGGCCTCAAGCTCCACCGGGATCTCGCGCAGCCCGCCCTTGCGCCCGAACTTGAGCACCGTGGTCAAGGGAGGAAGCGCGGCGAAGGATTCGTCGAGATCCACCACGTCGCCGAGGGCGTCGTCCCGCAGGGAGGTGGTGTAGATGGGGAAACGCACCGGCCGATTGGTGAGCACCTTGAAGCGCCGGGGGAGGACGAGCTCCTCTCCCTCCTTGGTGCCCTTGGGCACCAGGCACACGGCCTTGATCTTTCCGTCAACGGAGAGCCCCAGGTAGTAGGCTCTCGGCAAACCGCCGCCCACCCGGATGCCGAGCCCCTGGCGCACCAGCCCGTAGTAGGCGGCCCCCACGGCCACGGCGAGATCGAGCGAAACGGTCTCGAGCTCCCGCACGCTCTGCCCGAACCAGCGGGAGACCTCCTCGCGCAGGCGTTCTCGGAGGACCGGGGGCTTCAGGGCCCCGCCGTTGAAGAGGATCACGTCCACCGCCTGGACCTCGTGCTTGTAGAGGAAGGCCGCCAGATGCCGCGTGATGGCCGGGTCCCGGGCGAAGGGAAGCCCCCATTCCCGCATCACCCGCGGCACGGATTCCACCCGCGCCAGGCTGGAGCTGAACTCTACCTGGGGGAGGAACTCCTTGAGGATGAGCTCGAGGACCTCCTCCTTGCTCACCTTGGCCACCAAGGTCTCGGCGATGAGGGCCCGGCCCCTTCCCGGAAGGCGCACGGCGTCCTCCTCGGGACCGTCCGGGGCCAGGAGGCGTTCCTTGAGCTGACGACAGAGGAAGGTGAGCGTCTGGAAACGGGCAAAATCGAGCCGCGCCTTGGGAAGCTTCCTTTCCGCCAGACGGGCGAGGGAGAGATCTATGTTGTCCCCGCCGAGGAGGATGTGGTCCCCCACGGCCACGCGCTCCAGGGAAAGCCCTTCCGGCCCCCGCTTCACCTCCACCACGGTGAAGTCCGAGGTGCCGCCTCCCACGTCGCAGACGAGGACCCGTTCGCCCTCGTGCAGGTGCTCCTGCCAGTCCTTCTCGTGCCGCGAGAGCCAGGCGTAGAGCGCGGCCACGGGTTCCTCAAGCAGGACGACCTCCTCGAGACCGGCCATCTGCGCGGCCTTAAGCGTGAGCTCCCGCGCCACTTCGTCGAAGGAGGCCGGAACCGTGACGATGACCAGTTGCTTCTCGAGGGCGGCCTCCGGATCGTCGCGCGCCATGAGATAGTTCCAGGCCTCCCGCAGATGCTGGAGATAGCGGGCCGAGGCCTCCACCGGAGAGATCTTGGGGACCTCCTCGCCCGCGCCCCAGGGCAGGATGGGGGCCTCGCGGTCCACGCCCCCGTGGCAGAGCCAGCTCTTGGCCGAGGAAACCAGCCGGCTGGGCACCAGCGCCCCCTGGTCCCTGGCAAAGACCCCTACGGCGTAGCGCCTTTCAGGGTCCCACGGCAGGGCCAGGTCTCCCACGAACTCGAACTCTCCGGGAAGATAGAGGAAGGAGGGCAACACCTCCCGCTGGCCGAGGCGGCCCGGTCCCACGAGTTGGGGCACCTCAAGGACCTTGATCTCCAGCTCCGGCCCCGTGGCCTTGAGATCCGCATAGGCCAGGGCACAGTTGGTTGTCCCCAGATCTATACCGACGACATAGCGTGCAGACATTAGGATTCGAGTATTTCTCGGATTTTTTGATAGAGATCCGCGGGTTGATAGGGCTTTCTCAGGATGTAAGCCTTGTTGCGACGGGTGCACTCCTGGAGCTCGTCAGAGATGTCTCCGCTGGTGATGATGACCGGGCAGGGAAATATCTCTTCCTTGAGGAGCTCGCAGAGCTTGCCATCCGGCAGGCGATAATCGCAGATGCACAGCGTCCAGTCGTGGCTCTGCTTCAGCTTTTCCCGGGCCTCGGCCAGGGTGAGGGCGATCTCGAACTCGAATTCCGGGGCCACCAAAGAAAAGTATTCTTTCGTCACCTCGGCGAGGATGTTCTCGTCTTCAATGAGCAAAATCTTCTTTTTGGGAGATTTTTCGGTCATCCCCTCGCCCAATTTCGCCAAATTGCTGTTCCAACATACCATCTTGGTCTGAGAGATCCAAGCTCAACTCCGCGAAACCAAAGAAAGATAGCGTTCGAAACACCGCGCGAAGGCGCGGCGAGAAGACCATTCCTCCGGCGGACCGAAAAAGACCTTCTGCCCCTCGGAAAATTCGAGGAGATAATCCGCAAGGAGCACGAAAGCCGGATGGTTGTCCGCCAGGATGAGGCTCTTGCCCTGGTCGAGCAGATGGTCGAAGAGCTCGAGGAGAAGAGCGATGTCCCTCAGATGGAGACCCAGACCGGGCAGGTCGAAGAGGAGAAACGGCCCCTCTTCCGAAAGCAGGAAACGCGCCAGGGCGAGACGTTGCCTCTCCCCGCCGGAGAGGGTCCTCAGGGACTGCCCGAGCCGCAGATACCCCAGCCCCACCTTCTCGAGAAGGGAGAGCCGCTCCTTGAGCACGGGATGCCGCGCGAACAGACCGAGGGCCTGGGAGACCGTGAGGGCGAGGATCTCCCCCGGACGGTATCCGCGGTAGCGCACCTCAAGGCTCTGGCGATTGAGCCCCGTGCCCCGGCACTCATCGCAGGGGAGGCGAAGCGGAGGGAGATGGGGCACGCGGACCTCCTTTTCCCCGGTGCCCCGGCAACCCGGACACCGGCCTTCCTTGGTGAAGGGGCTGAAGTGGGCCGGCTTGAGGCCCAGCATGCGCGCCTCTTTGGTCGAGGCCAAAAGCTCCCGCAGGGCCTTGAAGGCCCCCACGTAGCTGATAACCAGGCTTTCGCGTCCCTTGGGTTCTGCCGGCGTCACCAGGCGCGCCCCCTCGAGCTCGCGCGCAAGCCGCCTCAGGAAGCGGCTCTTCCCCGAGCCGGACGGACCGCAGAGGACGAGCAGGGCTCCCACCGGCAGGTCCACGTCTTCCGCGCGCACCCAACTCCGCGCCTCCCGGCGGGGACGGACGAGCCTCTCTTTCCCGGAGAGAAAGGCGCCGGTGGGGAGATCAGGCCGCCGGGCCAGTTCCTCCGGCGGGCCGGAGAAAAGGAGATGCCCCCCTTTTTCACCGGCCCCCGGGCCGAGCTCGAGGACCCAGTCCGAGGCCGTGATGAAGTAAGGATCGTGCTCCACGACCACCACCGTGTTCCCCTGGGCTTGGAGGGAGCGCAGGATCGCCAGCACCAGCTCCTTCTCGCGCGGGGAGAGGGCCAGCGCCGGCTCGTCCAGCACGTAGAGGCAACCCGAAAGCCTCTCGCCGAGCAGGCCCGCAAGCCTCACCCGCTGGAGCTCGCCCGAGGCCAGGGAGGAGGCCGACTGAAAGAGGTGAAGATGCCCCAGGGAGAGGTCAAGCAGGGGGGAGAGGCGGGATTCTATCTCCCGCAGGAGGCCCGCCAGGATGCGCCCCTTCACGCCGGAGAAACGGAGCCCCTGAAGGAAGTCCCTCAGCGCGGAAAGCGGTGTTGCGGCCAACGTGGCGAAGTCCCTTCCGGCCACCACTATCCGCCGGGACTCCTCGCGCAACCGCTGGCCCCGGCACGAATCGCAGGGGCGCCCCTCCACCTCGCCGGTTCCCTTGCACTCCGGACAGGCCCCCAGCGGGTGATTGTAGGAGAAGAGCTCCGGGCGAATTTCTTCCGTCTCCCAGCCGCACTCCGGACAGCGCCAGGAGAGGGTGAAGGAGCGCCTCTCGTCCCGGTCGAGGATCTGCACCGCCACCAGCCCTCCGCCCCATTCCGCAGCCAGGCGCAGGGCCTCTTCCAGCCTGGACCAGGCCTCGGCCTTGAGCACCAGCCGGTCAACCAGGATGTAGGCCTCCTTCGCACGAGGAGGGAACTCCTCCTCGGAGACATCCACCAGACGCCCGTCCACCAGGAAGCGGGAAAAACCCTCGGAAACCAGGAAGCGGACGGATTCCGGGCCACATTCCCGCAGGGGGGCGAGCACGTAGAGCTTGCTCCTTTCGGGCAAGCCCTTGAGATCTTCGAGGATCTCCGCCAGGGACCGGGGGCGAAAGGCCCTTCCGCAGCGCGGACACACGACCTCCCCGAGTTCGGCGAAAAGCACCCGCAGGAAATCGAGGATGCCGCTGAGGGTGCCCACGGTGGACCTGGGGGAGAGGCGGGGCAGACGCTGTTCGAGCCCCACCGCCGGCGGCAAACCCTCGGCCTCCCTGAGCTCCGGCGCCGGGAGCACGGGGAGGTCCTCCCGCGAAAGTCGCAGGGCTTGAAAATATCTCCGCCGCGCTTCGATACATAGAGTATCGAAGGCCAAACTCGACTTCCCCGAACCCGAGGGGCCGGTGAGGCAGACCAGCTTGCCAGGAGGGATCTCGATGTCAATGTCTTTCAGATTGTGGGTGCGAACCCCGCGCAGTCTAATCATGGCCGTGAAAGACTGAGGTCTTTCTGCTAATTTAGCGGAGATGTCCACGAAAAGACATCCACCACGGACGATCTTCAACTACCTGCACGTCTCCATCGGGCTGCTCTTCGCCGCGGGAGTGGCCCTGGCCCTCATTCTAGCCGGGGTCTATTTCTATCTCTCCCTGGGGCTACCGAGCACCTCGAAGCTCGTAAACTACGAACCGCCCGCGGCCACCGAGGTCCTCGACTGGCGGGGCGAGACCCTGGCCTACTGGTACAAGGAGAGGCGGTTTCCCGTGCCCATCACCCAGATGCCCCATCATCTCATCCAGGCCTTCGTGGCCGCGGAAGACGCGCGCTTCTACGAACACCGGGGCATTGACTTCTGGGGCATCGTGCGGGCGGCCATCAAGGACATCAAGGCCCGCCGCATCGTTCAGGGCGGGAGCACCATCACCCAGCAGGTGGCCAGGTCCCTCCTCCTCTCGCGGGAAAGGAGCTTCGTGCGCAAGCTCAAGGAGGCCATCCTGGCCTGGGAGATAGACTCCGCCCTCACCAAGGACGAGATCCTCACCATCTATCTGAACCACATCTACCTGGGCGCCGGGGCCTACGGGGTGGAAGCAGCGGCGCGCACCTACTTCGGCAAGCACGTCTGGGAACTCACCCTGCCCGAGGCGGCCCTCATCGCCGGCCTGACTCCGGCCCCCAGTCGCTACAACCCCCTACGCAACCCCGACCTGGCCCTCAAGCGCCGGGCCTACGTCCTGCGCCGCATGGCCGAGGAAGGCTACATCACCTGGGAGGAGGCCCAGAGGGCCTCTCAGGCCCCGCTCAACCTAAACCCCCAGGACTTCTCCCCCAAGCCGGAGGCCGGCTACTTCCTGGACCTCCTGCGCGAAAGGCTCGAGAAACACCTGGGCAAGGACCTCTACACCGGGGGCTACACCATCTACACCACCCTCGACCTCACCTGGCAGAAGGAGGCCATCAAGGCCCTGAACCGCCGCGTGCGCGACATCGCCCGGCGGCACAAGCGGAAAGAGCTCCCCCAGGGGGCCATCGTCTGCCTGGACAACGAAAACGGCGCGGTGCGGGTGCTCGTCGGCGGACGGGACTATCGGGAAAGCCAGTACAACCGCGCGGTGCAGGCCCGCAGACAGCCCGGCTCGGCGTTCAAGCCCATCATCTGGGCCGCGGTGCTCGAGGAGGGCCTGGCCTCCGTCTCCAGCCGCGTGGTGGACGAACCCGTGGTCCTGCCCGGAGCCAAGCCCGGCTCCTACTGGCAGCCCAAGAACTTCGACCGGGGTTATCTCGGCCCCATCAGCGTGAGGACGGCGCTCGTGCACTCCCGCAACACCGTGGCCGTCAAGCTCGCGCGGGCCGTGGGGCTGCCGGACCTCCTGGAAACAGCCAAGTCCTTCGGCATCAAGACCCCCCTCAAGCGGGACTATTCCCTGGCCCTGGGAAGCGCGGGGCTCTCCCTCCTCGAGATGACGCGGGCCTACACCGTGTTCGCCAACCAGGGAAAACTCCTCCCCCTGCGCCTGGTGGAAACGGTGTTTGATCGCTACGGCCACGCGCTCACGGAGCTCGAGGAGGAAGAACCCGAGCGTCCGGCCATCTCCCCGGAGACCGCCTTCCTCATGGTCTATCTCCTGGAGGAGGTGGTGCGGGACGGCACCGGACGCTGCGCCCGCAAGCTCGGCCTCCCCGTGGGCGGAAAGACCGGCACCACCGACAACTATCAGGACGCCTGGTTCGTGGGGTTCAGCCCGGAGGTGACCTGTGGCGTCTGGGTGGGTTACGACGAGATGAAATCCCTCGGGCGAGGCGAGACCGGAGGCCGCGCGGCCTGCCCGCTGTGGGTCTCGGTGATGGAGAGCTATCCCGAGGGCTTCTCCAGACAGGAGTTCGAGGCCCCGGAAGGCATCGTCTGGGCCCAGCTCCGGGACTTCGACCCGCTACGCGGAGAGGAGACCCTCTGGATGCCCTTCCGGGAGTCTGAAGTCCCGGAGCTCAAGAGCTCCCTGCCCCGTTCGCGCTGGCCGCGCTTTATAAGAGAGCTCCTGAAGCCTCGGTTTTTTTGGTAGATTCCTTCTTCGGAATGCGGGAAAGATCGTCCCGCACCCAGTAGAGCACGTGAAACTTCTGCCGCAGGTCCTCGAGTAGCTTCTCGAAGTCCTCCGCGGGCATGTCCGTCAGACGGATGTAAACGCGGCGCTTGTTGGGTTCCATGCCCTCGTAGGAGGTGAGGATGCTCACGATGCGTCCGCCATGCTCGCGGATCTCGTTCACCAACTGATTGATGGACCCCGGCTGGGTGTCCATCTCAAAGGCGATCTGCAACGGACCGTAGTAGATGCCCGTGATGTTGATGAGGACCTTGAAGATGTCGGTCTGGGTGATGATGCCGATGACGTGCCCCTCGTCGTCCACCACCGGAAGCCCGGAGATGCGGTTCTCCAGCATGATGACCGCGGCGTATTCTACGGTTTCGTCCGGGTGGATGGTGATGGGATTGGGGGTCATGATGTCCTTCACCTTGATCTCCGAGAGGAGATAGTAGAGCTCGTGCACATCGAGCGCCGTGGCCTTGGAGGGCGTGGCCTCTCTGACGTCCCGATCCGTGACGATGCCCACGAGCTTGTTATTTCTCACCACGGGTATGCGGCGCATCCCGTGTTCTTTCATGATCTGCACGGCTTTCATGATGGAGGCGTTTTCGTCGAGAACAATGGGATCTTCCGTCATCCACTCTTTGACCAGCATATAGTCCCCCTTTTTGGACGGTCTCTGAATCTCGCCCTTTATAACATCATCTCTTAAAATCGGCCAAGTCGAAGATTAGGAAAAAGTTCTCAGGCAGGTTTGCGCAGGAGGATGAGAAACTCCTTATTTCCCGCCGGACCGAGGATGGGGCTCTCCGTCACGCCGAGGACCTCAAGCCCCAGTTCCCGCGCGAAATCTTTTATTTTTTCGATGACCTCCTGATGGAGGGAGGCGTCCCGCACCACGCCTCCCTTGCCCACCCGGCCGCGTCCCACCTCGAACTGCGGCTTGATGAGGGCCACGATGAGCCCGCCGGGCTTGAGGATTTCCTTGGCCGCGGGAAGGACCTTGGTGAGGGAGATGAAGGAGACGTCAATCGTCACCAGGTCAACCTTTTCGGGGAGGTCGTCCGGGCGGAGATAGCGCGCGTTCACGCCCTCCATCACCACCACGCGCGGGTCCTCCCGCAGGCGGAAGTGGAGCTGACCGCGCCCCACGTCTATGGCGTAGACGCGGCGGGCCCCGTGTTGCAGGAGACAGTCGGTGAAACCGCCGGTGGAAGCGCCGAGGTCTGCGCACACCAGCCCGTCCACCCGGAGGCCGAACTCCTTGATGGCTTTCTCCAGCTTGAGGCCGCCGCGCGAGACGTAGGGCAGACCGCGGCCGCGCACCTCGATCTCCGCCTCAAGCGGGACTTTGGTCCCGGCCTTGTCCACCCGCTCCCCGTTGACGTAGACCTCCCCCGCGAGGATCAAGGCCTGGGCCTTTTCCCGGCTCTCCGCCAGGCCGCGCGCCACGAGTATCTTGTCGAGCCTCTCTTTAGCCTTGGCCAAGGGCGCTCTTCACCTCGTCCTTGAGGAAGTTCACCGCCTCCTCCGGGGAGAAGGTGCGCGTCTCTCCGCTTCGGCGCTCCTTGACCTCCACCTGCCCTTCTTTCTTAAAACGCTTGCCCACCACGAGCTTGTAGGGGATACCGATGAGATCCGCGTCCTTGAACTTCACCCCCGGGCGCTCGGGGCGTTCGTCCCAGAGCACCTCAAGCCCCTCGGCCTCGAGCGCGCGGTAGAGGTTTTCCGAGACCTGCATCAGGTCCTCGTCCGTCCCCAGGGTGAGGAGGATCACCTGGAACGGGGCCAGGCTTAAGGGCCAGATGATCCCGTGCTCGTCGTGGTTCTGCTCGATGGCCGCGGCCACGGTGCGCGAGACCCCGATCCCGTAGCAACCCATGACCATCGGCCTTTCGCGGCCCTTCTCGTCGAGGAAGGTGGCGCCCATGGCCTCGGAGTATTTGGTCCCGAGCTTGAAGACGTGCCCCACCTCGATGCCCCTGGTCAACTCGAGGGGGGTGCCACAGCGCGGGCAGAGGTCCCCTTCGGTGACGTTGCGCAGGTCGTAGAAGGCCTCGATCTCGAAGTCCCGCGGATGATTGACGTTCACGTAGTGTGCGTCGGCCTCGTTGGCCCCGGTGACGAAGTTCTTGAGCCCCCGGACCGCCTGGTCGGCGATGACCCGCACGCCGGAAAGCCCCACCGGGCCGGCGAACCCCACCGGCGCCTGGGTGAGCCGCTCGACGGTCTCGGCGTCGGCCATCTCCACCTGCTCGGCCCCCAGGGCGCGGCGGAGCTTGACCTCGTTCAGCTCGTGATCTCCGCGGATGAGGATGGCCACGGGCCGGCCGTCAACCAGATAGATCAGGGTCTTCACGAGCTTCCGCGCGGGCACGCCGAGAAAGGCGGCCACGTCCTCCACGCTCTTCACCCCGGGCGTGGCCTTCCTCTCGAGGGGCTTTTCCGCTTCGTCCTCCTCGGCCTCCCGGGACACCGCCTCGGCCATCTCCAGGTTGGCGGCGTAGCCGCACTTCGGGCAGGAAGCGATGACGTCTTCGCCGGTCTCGGCAAGCACCATGAACTCGTGGGACTCGCTCCCGCCGATGGCCCCGGTATCCGCCAGCACGGCCCGGAAGCGGAGCCCGCAGCGGTTGAAGATGCGCTCGTAAGTCTCGTACATGAGCCGATAGCTCTTCTCCGCCGCCTGATCGTCCACGTCGAAGCTGTAGGCGTCCTTCATGATGAACTCCCGGCCGCGCATGAGGCCGAAGCGGGGCCGGATCTCGTCGCGGAACTTGGTGGCAATCTGGTAGAGGATCAGGGGAAGGTCGCGATAGGAACGGACCTCCCGCCTCACCAGATCGGTGATCACCTCTTCGTGGGTGGGCCCGAGGCAGAAGTCGTGGTCTTTCCGGTCCTTGAAGCGCAGGAGCTCCTTTCCGAAGTGGTCCCAGCGCCCGGTCTCGCGCCAGAGCTCAGCCGGCTGCACCAGGGGAAGGAGCACCTCGAGGGCTCCGGCCCGGTCCATTTCCTCCCGCACGATCTTTTCCACCTTGCGCAGGGCGCGAAGCCCGAGCGGCAAGAAGCTATAGATGCCGGAGGCCAGGCGTCGGATCATGCCGGCGCGCAGCATGAGCTTGTGGCTGACGACCTCGGCCTCCGCCGGATCTTCGCGAAGAGTGGGCAAGAAGTAGCGTGAAAGTCTCATCCCTTCCTCCTTTCCGAAGCTTGTGGGAGCACCACGCGCTGGGCAGAGTATAATCCCCCTTGATCCGAGGGAAAACCGAAAGCACCTTACTGGATATGGCGGAAGTGCGACTGAACAAATACCTGGCTGAGGCCGGGGTGGCCTCGAGACGCAAGGCCGACGAGCTCATCCGCGCGGGCCGGGTCACCGTGGACGGCGCCGTGGTGAAGGAAGTCGGGCAGAAGGTGGACCCGGAGAGGCAGGAGATCGCCGTTGACGGAAAACCCGTGCGTCCGGCCCCCAAGGTCTACTATCTCTTCTACAAGCCGGCGGGCTATCTCACGGCGCTCTCCGATCCCCACGGACGCCCGACCATCGCGAGCTTCTTGAAGAGGCTCCCCTACCGCGTCTTTCCCGTGGGGCGCCTCGACGCCGACACCGAGGGGCTCCTCCTTCTCACGAACGACGGGGAGCTCGCCAACCGCCTGCTGCATCCCCGCTACGGGATCAAACGCCTCTACGAGGCCACGGTGAAGGGGCATCCCTCGCCGGCGGCCATCAAGCGGTTGCTCGAGGAGGGCATAGAAGTCGAGGGAAGACGCGTCTATCCCAAAGCCATCCGCCTCAAGGGGAAGGGGCCGCACACGAGCACTTACGAGGTGGTCGTGGGAGAGGGGCGCAAGAGGGAGGTGCGCAAACTCTTTGCCTCCATCGGGCATCCGGTGCTCAAGCTCAAGCGGCTGGCCTTCGGCCCGCTCGCCCTCCGGGGCCTGCGGCCCGGGGAGATCCGCCCCCTTTCCCCCAAGGAACTGCGCACCTTGAGGAAGGTCCTCAAGGTTTGAGCAAAAATGCTTGAGCTTTGCCGCGGTTTCCTTTAAAAACCGGGAGGAGGTGAGGACATGGCCAAGAAAAGGGTTCACGTTTACATCTCTGGGCGCGTTCAGGGGGTCTGGTTCAGGGCCTACACCAAAGAGCAGGCGGATCGTCTGGGGATCACCGGCTGGGTGAGGAACCTGCCCGACGGCCGGGTGGAAGCCGTTTTCGAGGGGGACGAGGACAAGATCGAGGAGATGATCCGCTGGTGCCACGTAGGTTCCCCGCAGGCCAAGGTCACCCACGTAGAGGTCATCGAAGAGCCCTATCGTGGGGAGTTTGAGAGCTTCGAAATTCGCTACTGATGATCAACGTCGAACGTCTCTCCCGCTTCTTTCTCGATCTGGCCCACATAGAGAGCCCTTCGCGGCGCGAAGGAAAGGTCGCCTCCTATCTGCAGGAGAGGTTCGAGGCCCTGGGGGCGAGATGCCTCTTCGACGATTCGGCCTCAAAGACCGGCTCCGAGGTGGGAAACCTCATCGTCAAGTATCCGGAGGAGACGAGCTCCCCGCTCCTCTTCATGGCCGCGCACATGGACACCGTGGAACCCACGGAGAATCCGCGGATCAGGCTGGAAAACGGCGTCTTTCGCAGTGACGGCCGCACGATCTGCGGGGCGGACGACAAGAGCGCTCTCGCCATCTTCCTCGAGATCCTCCACGTGCTCGAAGAGAAGGGGCTCCGCTATCCGCTGGAATTCGTCATCACCACCTGCGAGGAGATCGGGCTCCTCGGGGCCAAACACCTGGACTATCGCCTGGTAGACGCGCCCTTCGGCTACGCCCTGGACAGCGAGGACCCGGACGAGCTCATCAACCGCGCGCCGGAGGCCATCCGTTTCCAGATAAAGGTCCTCGGGCTGGCGGCCCACGCCGGGCTCAACCCCGAGGCCGGGATCAACGCCATCACCCTGGCGGGCAAGGCCGTCTCCCTGGTGAGGCTCGGCCGCATAGACCACGAGACCACCGCCAACATCGGCATCATCCGCGGGGGGACCGCCACCAACATCGTGCCGGAGGAGGTGGAACTCCTCGGTGAGGTGCGCAGTCACAACCATCTGAAGCTCGAAGAGGAATGGGAACACATCCGCAGCACCTTCGAGGAGATCGTCGAGGCCGAGAGGGAGCCCGGAAAGGACCGCCCGCAGGTCTCCTTTTCCCGCGAGCAGGACTATCCCCTCATGCACGTGCCCGAGGATCACCAGGTAGTGAGGCTTGCCCTCGAAGCCGCGTGGCGTCTGGGCCGAAAGCTCAAGATCTCGGCCACCGGAGGGGGCTCTGACGCCAACATCTTCAACGGGCGCGGGTTACCGTGCGTCATCCTGGGCACGGGCATGCGCCGCGTCCATTCCACCGAGGAGTACCTGCCCCTCAAGGATCTCGTGCGCGCGTGCGAGCTCAGTCTTCAGATCGTTCTTGAGGCCGGGGCCGCGGCAAGATGACCTTGGCCCTGGCGCCACCTTCCTCGCGGTTCTCGAGTATCAGCTCTCCGCCGTGGAGGAGGATGATCTGCCGGCTGATGGCCAGCCCCAATCCCGTGCCTTCGGGCTTGGTGGTGTAGAAGGGTTTGAAGAGCTCCTTGAGCCTGTCCTCCGGCACCCCGGGGCCGGAATCCTCGATGATGACCGCCACCCGGTCGTCGTCCACCTCTTCCGTGCGGATCTTGATGAGCCCGCCCTTGGGCGTGACCTCCGAGGCGTTGTTGAGGAGGTTCCAGATGACCTGCTTGATCTTCTCCGGGTCCGCCCAGGCCACTACGGGGTTTTCGGCGAGCTCGAGGGAGACCATCTGCCCGCGGGCCTTGATCTGATAGGAAGCACTTTCCACGACTTCCTGGGCCAGCTTGTTGAGATCCGTCTCCTGGAGATGGAGGTCGAGGCGCCGCGTGCGCTTGAGCATGTTCTGCACGATGTTTTCCAAGCGGGTGGCCTCGCGCAGGATGACCTCGGCCCGCTTGGCGAGCTCGGGCTGATCCGCAAGCAGGGTGCAGAGGAGCTCCGCCGCCAGGCGCAGGCTGGTGAGCGGGTTCTTGATCTCGTGGGCCATGCTGGCGGCGAGCTGCGCGGCGGTGGCCATACGCTCGCTCTCTATCAGACGTTGCTGGTATTCCTGGAGCCTTTCCGTCATCTCGTTGAAGGCCTGGGCCAGGGCGCGCACCTCCGGCGGGCCCTTCACCGGCACCTTCCCCGGAAAGCTCCCGCCGCCCATCTTGCGCACCACCGCTGCCAGCTCCTCCAGGGGCTTGGTCACCGAACGGCTCAGGAACCAGCTCACCACCACCATGAACACCAGGCCGCAGAAGGCGGTGTAAACCAGGCCCACGGTAAGCTCCCGCTTCACCCGCTGTTCAAAGGTGGTGGGAAGGAGGAGGCCGAAGTAGCAGGATATCTCCTTGCTGATGCGCGCCTCAAAGAGGACCTGACGATAGATCTGGCCCCCGAGGGAGACCTTCTTCACCACCGGGCCCTGCTTCAGCGCCTCCAGGTCCTCGGGCGTGAGCTGCTTGAGCTCCTCGGGCAAGGAGCCCTTGTAGGTGGAGGCAAGGAGGGCCCCGGACTTGCTGTAGACGAAGACCTCTCCGCCGAGCAGTTTCCGCAGGCGGTTGAGCACCCGCTCGTCGAGGACGTTCCCCTCCTCAAGGGCCATGGCCACCAGGCGCGTGGCCTCCTGGGCCGCAATGGAATCGAGGACCTTGGTCGTGAAGGTGACGGAGGTGTAGGCAAAGTAGATGCTGATGAAAAGGATGAGCAGGAAGAAGTAAAAAATGAACCGTCTGAACATTAAGGGACACCCATCTCCTGCAGTAATTGTCGAAGCTCGGCAAAACTCGAAACGTGGTACTCCGCAGGCAGTTCGGGGTTCTTGAAGGCCACCAAGGGCACCCCCACGGCCCGCGTAAGGTTGTAGTCTACCTCGGAATCACCCACGTAGAGGGTCTCTTCGGGTCTCACGCCGAAATGGTCGAGGATGACGGTGAGGGCTTCGGGATGGGGCTTGGGTTTCGGAGAGTCCAGGGCCGTCATCACCAGGTCGAAGTAGGGTTCGAGGCCGAAGATCTCGAGCAGACGCCCCATGGTGGTGGTCCGATTGGTGGAGATGGCGGTCTTCAGCGGAGGACGCACGCTTTCGATGAGCTCGGCCAACCCGGGTTCGGGCTTCATGAGATGGAGGAAGTCCTCGTAGTTCAGGCGGCGCTGGAAGTCCAGGGCCTTTTCGATCAGGTGGGGCTGGTCACGGAAGAGATAGCGCACGGAATTTTCCGCCGTTTGCATGTGCACCACGCGGAACTCTTCCGGCGTGAGGGGAGGCCTGCCCAGGGCCTTGGCAATGGTCTCGTAGTAAGCCCGGTTGGCCTCCCGCGAATCGAAAAGTACGCCGTCGCAGTCGAAGACGAGCAGCTTCAATAGTCCTCGAGATGCCATTGACCGTCCTCGATCCGCACGATGATCATGGAGTCAACCCCGAGACCGCAGTGATCCTGGGGGCTCAAGCGATAGATGCCGGAAACACCCACGTAGCCGTTGATGCGTTCGAGCTCGTCGCGAATCTTCTGGGGATGGGGACCGGCCTTCTTCATGGCCGTGACCAGCAGGTTCACGGCGTCCCAGGCGTAGCCGGAGTGGGTGTTGATGGGGAACTTCCGGTCGAGGTCGTAGACTTCGTTGTAGAGCTTCACGAAGTGGGCGATGACCGGCTTCTGCGGGTCGGTGTCCGGCAGCTCCTGCCAGGCCATGAGCTTGGTGGAGGGCATGAGGTTGCCCTCGGCGGCCTTTCCGGCGAGTTCGATGTATTTGGGGCCGGGAAGACCGTGGCACTGGAAGAGCGGCACCTTGATGCCCAACTGGCGGACGTTCTTGGCCACGATGGCGCCCGCAGGGCCGATGGTCCAGCAAATGATGACCTGCGGGTCGTGTTTCATGAGACGCCTGAGCTGGCCCGTCATGTCCGTGTCCGAGGGGTGAAAGGTGTCTTCAGCGACGATGGTCAGGCCGTATTCCGGGGCGAGCTTTTTCAGCCAGCGGCGCCCGTCCTGACCGAAGCCGTCGGAAGCCGTGAGGATGGCCACCTTCTTCAGGCCCTTCTTCTGAAGGTAGATGTAGATCTTGCGCACCGCGGTGGAAGACCGCTGCGGGGCCTTGAAGATGTAGCGCGCGGTGCCGTAGCGCCCCCCTTCCATGATCACCGGATCTCCCCCCACGGTCATAACGATAGGAATCCTCGCGCGCTCGACAATGGGCTTGATGGCCATGCCCGTTCCCGTGCGCGTGGGGCCGATGAGGGCCACGACCTTGTCCACCTCGATGAGGCGCTTCACGGCCATCACCGCCTTGGTGGGATCGCCCTCGGTATCGGCCATGACGAGCTCTATGGGGCGCCCGTTGATGCCGCCCTGCTTGTTGATCTCGGCCACGGTCATCTCCGCCACGAGCTTGGTCGGCGTGCCGATGAAGGCCGCCGGGCCGGAAAGGGCAAAGAGGGCCCCGATCTTGATCGGCTCAGCCGCCAGGGCCGGAGTCACCAAAAAGACGCTCATGAGGAGAACCAACAGTAAACGCATCGCGGACCTCCTTTGGACGGATTACTCGCTTACTAGCAACAAATCGGGATTTTCGCAAAACCTTAGTGACGGCGCGTAAGCACGTAACGCGTGATCCCCTCCAGGAGATTACGGGGCTCCGAAGAGGGGAAACGGCCGAGACAGGAAAGGGCCTTTTCCACGAACTCTTCCGCGCGCCGGCGGGTGTGGTTGAACCCGTCGTATTTCTCGATCAGCCGGCAGACCTCGTTGAACCCCTCGGGCGTGGGCTCGCTTTCCTTGATCAGGGAAAGGAGCCGCTTGCGGTCGTCCCCGTCGGCTCGTTCGAGGGCCACGATGAGGGGGAGGGTGACCTTTCCCTCCTTGAAGTCGTTGCCCACGTCCTTTCCCGTCTCGCCGGAGACGCCGAGATAGTCCAGGAGATCGTCGGTGATCTGAAAGGCGTAGCCCAGATAGGTGCCGAAGTCCCGGAGGGCCTCCCGATGCCAGGAATCCTTGTTGGCGAAGATGGCCCCGGTTTCACAGGCCGCGGAGATGAGGGCCGCGGTCTTGCGATAGATGACTTCGAGATACTCGTCCTCGGTGATCTCCACGTTGTCGCAGTTGAGGAGCTGGAGGATCTCGCCCTCGCTCATGAGGATGGTGGTGCGGGAGACCACGTCGAGCACGTCCATGTTGCCCTCCTCCACCGCGATGCGAATGGCGCGGGAGTAGAGGAAGTCTCCGACCAGGATGACCGCCTGGTTCCCCCAGATGTGATGGGCCGCGCGGCGACCGCGACGAAAGGCCGCGCTGTCGATCACGTCGTCGTGAAGGAGGGTGGCGGCGTGCAGATACTCGAAGAGCACGGAGAGGCGATAGGCGTCTCTTTCGGCCCCGCACAAACGCGCGCAGAGGACCGTGAGAAGGGGCCGCAGCCTCTTGCCGCCGGCAAAGAGGATGTATTGGCTGACCTCGTTGATGAACGGAATGTAGGAAGCGAAGTTCCGCTTGAGGGCTTCTTCGATGCGGGAAAGATCGTCCTTGATGAGAAGGAAAAGCTCTTCCTTACGCACGCCCTAAACCATAGCAGAGCGTGCCGAAGGTTCAAGAAAGTCTTTTCTCGGCCTCCACCACCCCGAGAAGGGCCACCTCTTCGAGGAGATCCCGCGAAGGCCCGGCGGAAACGGAGGAGATCTCCTGAAAGAGGGCGAGGGCCCCTTCGCGCACGCGGCGGGCCGCCTCTTCGTCGGCTCCGGAGGAGAGCAGGCTCTCCAGATCGTCCAGGATCTTGTCCACGAGGCGCGACAATTCAGGAGAAATGGAATCCAGATTGCTTGCGGAGACAGACGAAGATTCTTCGACTTTTGAGCGCAAAACTCGCTCAAAAACGGCACCGAAATTTTCTTTTGCTTGCTGAGGGGATTTCTTTTGACCAGAATTTGCATTTTCGGGTATGATACGCGGATAGATCTTCATCACATCACCTCGGATGTTTCGTTAAGATTATTTTCGGCCATGAAGCGGGACGACTCAAGCGAAAAAGTGAAAAATGGAAGGGGCGTAGTATCTTGAAAACACCATGGCTATCTATCCGCAGAAGTTCGACGTCATCGTTATCGGGGCTGGACACGCGGGAATAGAGGCTGCGCTGGCGGCCTCCCGTCTCGGCTGCGAGACCCTAGTCCTCACCATCAACCTGGACCGCATCGGGGCCATGTCCTGCAATCCGGCCATCGGCGGGCTGGCCAAGGGCCACCTGGTCAAGGAGATAGACGCCCTGGGCGGGGAGATGGGCCGCGCCATAGACAAGACCGGCATCCAGTTCCGCCGCCTAAACACCCGCAAGGGGCCCGCCGTCAGGGCCACCAGGGCCCAGGCCGACCGCTGGCGTTACCAGGCCTACATGAAGGAACTCCTGGAACGCACCCCCCGTCTCACGGTAAAACAGAGCATGGTGGATCGGATCCTGGTCAAGGACGGACGCGTCATGGGGGTGGAGACCTCCATCGGAGAGGTCTTTCAGGCGCGCGCCGTGGTGGTGACCACGGGCACCTTCCTCCGGGGGCTCATCCACATCGGGCTCAAGAACTTTCCCGCAGGCCGCATGGGCGATCCGCCCTCGAACAAGCTCTCCGAGTGCCTCAAGGAGCTCGGGTTCGAGATGGGGCGCCTGAAGACCGGCACGTGCCCGCGGCTCGACGGGCGCACCATAGACTACTCCCGGCTCGAGGTCCAATGGGGCGACGTGCCTCCGCCTCTGTTTTCCTTCGAAAACCAGGGCAAGCGCCCTCCCCTGCCGCAGGTCCCCTGCTTCATCACCTACACCAACGAAAGGACGCACGAGATCATTCGCGGGGCCGTGGATCGCTCTCCCCTCTTCACCGGCATCATCGAAGGCGTTGGCGCCCGCTACTGCCCTTCGATTGAGGACAAGGTCTTCCGCTTCCCGGATCGCGAGCGCCATCAGATCTTCCTCGAACCGGAGGGGCTGGACACGGTCGAGGTCTATCCCAACGGGATCAGCACCAGCCTGCCCATAGACGTGCAATGGGCCCTCGTGCGCTCCATCGAAGGGCTCGAGCGGGCCGAGATCATGCGCCCGGGATACGCCATCGAATACGACTACGTGAACCCCATCCAGCTCAAGCCCAGCCTGGAGACCAAGCTCATAAAGGGGCTCTTCCTGGCGGGCCAGATCAACGGCACCTCGGGCTACGAAGAAGCCGCGGCGCAGGGCATCATCGCGGGCATCAACGCCGCCCGATACGTGCGCGAGGAGGAACCCTTCATCCTCGACCGTTCTCAGGCCTACATCGGGGTCCTCATCGACGACCTGGTGACCAAGGGGACCAAAGAACCCTACCGGATGTTCACCTCCAGGGCGGAGTACCGCCTGTTGCTGCGCGAGGACAACGCCGACCTGCGGCTGACCGAACTCGGCTACCGGTTGGGACTGGTGAGCGAAGAACGTTACGCGCGTTTCAAGCAGAAAAAGGCCCTCATCGAAAAGGCCCTGGAGGAATTGAAGAAGATCCGCGTCAAACCCGAAGAGATAAACCCCCTTCTCTTGGAACTCGGATCAAGCCCCCTCAAGCAGCCTCTTTCTCTCTTTGAGCTCCTCAAACGTCCGGAGGTCCCTCTTTACGCGCTGGAGAAGAGATTTAGCTTTTTGGCCCGGCTGCCGGAAGAAGTGCGTGAACAAATCGAAATCGAGACCAAATATGCAGGCTACGTGAAACGGCAACAGGAAGAGGTAGAGAGGTTCAAGCGCTGGGAGGCCATGCTGCTTCCGGAGGACCTGAACTATTGGGAGATTCCGGGGCTGTCCACGGAGATCAGGGAGAAGCTCTCCCGCATAAGGCCCCGCTCCCTGGGGCAGGCCCTGCGGATCTCCGGAGTGACGCCGGCGGCCATCGCCGCCATCCAGGTCTATCTCCGGAAACGCGGCTGGCGCCCGATAAAAGATGCGGCTTAAGGAGTGGACATGAGCAAGAAGGAGACGAGGACGGAGGGGATGAAGGTGAAGGACCCGGAAACCCGGGATCAAGTCGTCGAACCGGAGGTCATCGAGCCGGAAATCATCGAAGAGATCGAAGAAGACAAGGAACCTCCGAAGGAGGTTTCAGCGAAGAAGAAGCGCACGCGAAAGACCCGCGCAAAGAAGAAGCAACAGGAAGAACTCACCCTTCCGGCGCTTCCCAAGGAGGAGAGCACTCCGGTCCTTCTCGATCCGCTGCAGCAGTATCTCAAGGAGATCAGCAAGTATCCCCTGCTCACGCGCGAGGAGGAGGAAAAGCTCACCAAGGAATACTACAAGACCCGTGATCCCCGCATCGCCTACCGCCTGGTAACCTCCAACCTGCGGCTGGTGGTCAAGATCGCCCTCGACTTCCAGAAGTTCTGGATGCAGAACTTCCTCGACCTCATCCAAGAGGGTAACGTGGGGCTCATGCAAGCGGTCAAAAAGTTCGATCCTTACAGAGGGGTCAAGTTTTCCTATTATGCGTCCTTCTGGATCAAGGCCTACATCCTGAAGTTCATCATGGACAACTGGCGCCTGGTAAAGATCGGGACCACCCAAGCCCAGCGCAAGCTCTTCTACAACCTGCGCAAGGAGAAGGAACGCCTGGACGCCATGGGCTTTGAGCCCGCACCCAAGCTCATCTCGAAGCGCCTCAACGTGCGGGAGGAAGACGTCATCGAGATGGAACAGCGCATGAGCGCCGCGGAAATAAGCCTGGACGCCCCGATCAAGGACGACTCCGACGAGCTCCACCGGGACTTCCTGGCGGACCCCAGCGCGCGGGTGGAAGATCAGGTGGCCAAGCACGAGGTGCTCAGCAGGCTGCGCAAGATACTTGACGAATTCGGGAAGGACCTCAAGGACAAGGAGCGGGTCATCTTCTACGAGCGACTGCTGGCTGAAGAACCCTTGACCCTCCAGCAAATCGGGCAACGATTTGGCATTTCCCGCGAAAGGGTTAGACAGATCGAAGAGCGGCTCCTCAAGAAGCTGCGCAAGTATCTCAAAGAGAGGCTTCCAGATGCAGAAAACTATCCTCTGGCCCTTGAAGGTTCTTAGCCTTGGGTTCCTCCTCCTTTCCATTCCTGTAACCGCGCTGTCGAGCTGTTCCCGGGCGGACACCTACTATCACTTCCTGCGCGGAGAGTACCTCATCCTCCAGGGCTCTCTGGACGAGGCCATCAAGGCCATGGAGCGGGTGGTGAAATGCGACCCCGAGGCCGTCACCCCGAGACGGGAGCTGATCCGTCTCTACGCCGAACAGGGCCGCTACGAGGAGGCCATCGAACAGGCCCAGCAGTTGTTGCGGCAAAACCCGGAAGACAAGGAGACGCTCTTTCTCCTGGCCAAGATCTACCTGGCGCAAGGGCGCACGGCGCGCGCCATCGAAACCCTCGAAAGGCTCCTTGAGATATCCCCCGAAGACCACAAGGCCCTTTCGGTGCTCGCCACCATCTACCTCAAGGAGAAAAACCTGGACGGGGCCATCAAGACCTTCGAGAGACTCATCCAGAAGAAGCCGGACAACGCCTTCCTCTGGCTGGAGCTTGCCCGACTCTATCGCGAAGCCGGCCGCTTCGACGAGGCCAAGAAGGCCTACGAAAAGGCCCTCGAGCTCAAGCCCGATTCCCAGGAAGTCATCATCGAATACGGGGAGTTCCTGGAAAGGATCGGCGCCTTCAAGGAGGCCGAAGAGCTCTATCAGCGCGGTCTCAAGGAAAACCCCGAGGCCTTCCATCTCTACGAGGCCCTCCTGCGCCTCTACCTCAGGCAAAACCGCTTCGAGGAGGCGCTCAAGGTCCTCGATGAGCTCGAGAACCGGATGGGCGAAAACCCCCGCCTCCTCCTCCGCAAGGCCCTGATCCTCCTCGACCTCAACCGCCCCAAAGAAGCGGAGAAGATCCTGCGGGAAATCGTGGAAAACGACCCGGAGAACTACACGGCCTGGTTCTACCTGGGGGTGACGCTCGAGAGGGAGGGCCGCACCGAGGAGGCCGTCCACGCTTACGAGAACATCCCCCCGGAATCCGAGGTCTTCACTCTGGCCATCAGGAGGCTTGCCGTCCTCCTCAAGGACCCCGACCGGATAGAGGCCCTCCTGCGCCGCGCGCTGGCCCAGAACCCCGATGATCGAGACCTCTATCTGCTGGCGGGTTCGGTCTTCGAGGACCTGGACGACTGCGAGCGGGGATACGCCTTCGTCAAGGAAGGGCTCGAAAAGTTCCCCGACGACGAAGAGCTGGCCATCTCCGCCGGGCTGCTCCTCGTGTGTCTGGGGCGGGAGGAAGAGGCCCTCAAGATCGTCGAGCCGTTCCTCGAGAAGGACCCCGACAACCCCACCCTCCTCAACTTCGTGGGCTACACCCTGGCTGATCTCAACCGCGACCTGGACCGCGCGGAAGAATACGTGAAGAAGGCGCTTGAGGCCAAACCCGACAGCGGCTACATCGTGGACAGCCTGGCCTGGGTCTACTATCGCAAGGGCCGGCTGAAGGAGGCCCTCAAGCTCATCGAAAGGGCCATCAAGCTCGCTCCCGACGACCCCATCATTCACGAACACCACGGCGACATCCTCCTCGCCCTGGGACGCGACCGCGAGGCCCTGAAGGCTTACAAAGAGGCCCTGAACCTGGCCAAACGGAAAAAAGACCGCCAGAGACTGGAAGAGAAGATAAACAAGCTGTGCGCCAAGCTCTCCTGCTCATAGTCCTCATCCTGGTTTCCTGCGCCCCGCGGGTGCCGGTCTCCTATCAGCCGCCGAAGGGCTCTCCCCCTCCGGCCCTCAAGGGGACCGCGCGGTTTGAGGTGCACTATCCCGGCGGGGAGCAGGAGGGCCGGCTCTTCTACTTCATCACCCGCGAGGGGATCTACACCGAGGCCCTCTCCCCCTTCGGCTGGTCCTTCTTCCAGACCCTTTTCCGCGGAAACACCGCCACCCTGGTCGTGGTCCCCAAACAGGAGGTCCTGATCTTCTTCCTGCGCACGCCGCCGCCGGAGTGGACGAACAACTGGGGGCTCCTGGCCCTGGGCGCCATCCCCGACGAATGGAAGGTGGAGGAGGCCTTCCGCGTGAAGGACGAGGTCGAGGTGCACTTTCGTTTCGAAGACGGCTTCCGGGCGCGCGCGGTCTTCTCCCCGGAGGGGATTCTCAGGGAGCTCGTCCTCGCCCGCCAAAGGGAACTGGCGAGGTTCCGCTACGAATGGGAGGCCGACCACTTGCGGGAGATCTCCCTCAAGATCCCCCAGCTACGCACCCGCGTGAGGTTCACCTTCCTCACCCGGAAGGTCGCTGCGCCCCAGCCCTTGACCATCACCATCCCCGCTAACTTCACCACCAAGGCCTACGACCTCCAGCTCTAGCCCGAACCGGACAAAACGGATAAATTGACCCGGGATGAGAGACCTGGACCCGCGCACCAAACTCCTCCTCATCCTGGCGATCTCGTTTCTGGCCGTGACCCTGGACCAATGGTTCACCCTGCTCGGGCTCTGCGTTTTCTCCTTTCTCCTCCTTCTCTGGGCGAAACCCAGGCCTTCGCACCTGAAGATGGCCCTCCTCATGGCCGTGCTCACCACCTGGGGCGTGATGTTCAGCCAGGCGCTCTTCTATCAGAACTTCCCGCGCACGGTGGTCTTCTATCTCGTGCCTCCCTTCGAATTCCACGGCGTGGCCTTCGGCGGCCTTCCCGTCTATCTGCAGGGGCTCTATTACGGGGCCGTCCAGTCCCTGCGCTTCAATGCGGGGATGTTCGCCGGCCTGGCCCTCTGCCTCTCCACCTCGGTGGACAAGCTCTACTACGCCCTCACCCGCCTGCCCGTACCGCGCGGCCTCTCCTTCCTTGCGGTCTCGGCCATCCGCTTCCTCCCGGTGATCACCGAGGAGTTCAAGACCGTGAGGACGGCCCTGAGGCTCAAGGGCTATCGTCCCCTGCGCTGCGGCTTGCGCACCACCGTGCAAACCGAGCTCTCCGTCCCCCTTCCCGTGCTGGCGGGCGCGGTGAGGAGGGCGCGAGACCTCTCGGACAGCTTGCTCACCCGCGGGTTCGATCCCCTGGCTCCTCCGCCGCCGCGCAGGCTCATCTGGCCGCGGTGGGAGAAATGGGTTGCCGGCGCCTTTCTCCTCGTCTCCGCCCTGGTGCTGGTGGCCAAAGTTCTCTTCTGGCTCTATCTTCAGGAGATACTCTATCTTGAAGGGCTGCGGGGGCTTTACGCCCTGGCCCGAAACTGGCTCTAGGAGGTCGGCTCATGGAAAAGGTCAAGAAGAAGAAACCGAGCCCCGAGGAGCTCGAAAAGCTTGGCGTCTCCTCCTGGCCCATCTGGGAAAAGGAGGAAAGCGAGTTCGATTGGGTCTACGACGAGGAGGAGACCTTCTACGTGCTCGAAGGGCAGGTGGAAGTGACCCTCGATGACGGCACGCGCCTGATGATCGAACCCGGAGACCTGGTCACCTTTGCCAAGGGAGTGCGTTGCCGGTGGAAGGTGCTAAAACCCATTCGCAAGCACTATCGTCTGGGCTCCTGACCTTCATCCTGATCCTCTGGGCCCTGCTCCTCGGCCCGTCGGCGGGATGGGCCGGGGTGAAGGTGCCGGGGCTTGAACTCCTCCACGTCAGGCCCCTTGAAGACGTTTCCTTCTACGCCCGCGCCGGGCACTTCCCGGACGCCTTTCTGGCCTTCTCTCCGGATGAAAAGCATCTTGCCGTGGGCACCTTCCTCGGGCGGCTCCTCCTGCTCGAGGTGGAAAGCGGCCGCGTGCTCTGGGAGAAGCGGTTTCCCGAGGCCATGGTCAAGCGCCTTGCCTTTTCCCGCGACGGCGAAGTCCTCTACGCCGCAGAACAGAGCCCCGACGGCTACGTTTACGCGCTGAGGAAGGACACCGGCGCCGAGCTCTGGCGCTTCCGCCTGGCCGACGACCTCCGGCCCGGAGAACCACCGGAAAAGGGCGACGTCTTCGGCATCTACAAGCAACCGGGGTGTTATCGGCTCGAGGTCCTCCCCGACGGGGACCTCCTGGTCCTCGGGATCCATTCCTGGTTCGACCGGAAGGAGGGAAGCTGGCTTCGCCTCTCGCGGGTGTGGCGGCTCCGCCCCTCGGGCGAGGTGCGCTGGGCCTGGCCCGCAGATGGCCCGGCGCTTCTCACCCTGATCTACGCGGATGCAGACGAACGGGGCCGCTTCCTCGGTCTCGTCTCCACCGTGCCCTCGGATGAAATGCCCCGGGACTATCCCCTGCGACCGGGCACCTTCTACCTGCTTTCCGCCGAAAGCGGGCGCGAGATCTGGCGCTACGAGATCCCGCCGCTGAAACCGCACTTCGACCGCGTCTTCGTGTGGGAATCCGTCTCGCTTTCTCCCGACGGGCGTCTGGCCCTGGTGGGCACGAGCGACGGGCGGGCCATCTTCTTCGATCTCGAAGCCCGCCGCGTGGCGCACGTCCTCTCTCTGGGGGCTCCGCTCAACATCGGCGGGATACCCGTCTCCGCCCACGTGAGCTACGGCCTCTTCGCCCCGGACGGGGCGGCTTACGTGGTGACGGGGCCCTCGAGCATCCCCTACGGGATGCCCCTGGCGGTGAATCGCCCGGCCGGGCCGCATCCGCAGGCCAACATGCTCTTTGCCATCGCTCCGCCGCGCCGCATTAAATGGCGCTTCGGCATGGATTTCCGGTTCCAGGGGCTGGCCACGGACGCCCACGGGAGCTGGCTAGCCGTCGCCGCCGGGGCCAGCAGGCGCAGCCTCGAGAAGCGTCATCAGTTCGGGGTCTTCGTCTTCGACGCGCGGGAAAGTTCACTCCACGCCTACTATCCCACCGAAGGGCCTTGCTTCTTCCATCTGGCCCTTTCCGCTTCGGGGAAACATCTCGCGGTGGTGGAAACGCCCTATCTTTCGGAAGAGGAGGTACTTCGCGGCAGATATCGCCTTCACGTCCTCCGCCTCGCCCCCGAAGCCACCCGTTGAAACAAAAAGGGGCCGGCCCGCGGGCCGGCCCCATCATTTTCCGAGAAGGAAACCGATTGGGCGCTTACTTCCTGCCTTTCAGACGACGCCAACCAACGACGCCACCGAGCCCCAAACCGACGAGGATGGCCGTCATCGGAGCGGGCACGGGCCTGCAGTCGTGATCGCAGGGGGGACGATGATGAGATCCGCCGGAATGATGAGAACCACCGCAGGTGGCACAGGTCGGACTCACGGTACCGGTGTCAAGGCTGACCATGGTTCCGTCAGGAAGCATCGCCTCGTCCATCTGCGGCTGCAGGGCCTCCAGGCTATCCTGCGTCTGAAGATCGTCAGCCGTCAAAGGATACGCCCAAACGGAACCTGAAGCTAATACGAGCAATAATGCGGAAATAAAAAGCAAAACCCTCATAACCCACCTCCCTGTGGAGTTTATTTGTTTGGTGATCTTAAACAAAGCAAAGTCAAATAATCAAGAAATTTTTAGCTTTTGTACAAAACTTTTTAATAAGTTGTTCTATTATGGTAAATCCGGCAGATTTTTGATAATCAGGTAATATTAAGCGGAAATGAGTAGCAAAGACTGCTTTGTTCAGCAAAAATGAAGATAGACGGACACCGCGCCGA
>Ga0256835_1000407_pt1 | contig 32595 bp, 35 predicted proteins | sample PIR30metaG_FD_185972 | JGI IMG/M metagenome (GOLD analysis project Ga0256835, IMG submission 185972) | Hydrothermal vent microbial communities from East Pacific Rise, Pacific Ocean - PIR-30 | ecosystem: Environmental > Aquatic > Marine > Hydrothermal vents | place: Pacific Ocean: East Pacific...
TTTAAGCCGCGGCGTGCGCGACACCGGCAGCGGGCGCGTGGTAGGTTCGAACGGCGGGCATCTCAAGCTCGAGCTGGTGCAGGGCGACCGCGGCAAGGCTTTCCCGGCCATCGCCTTCAACCTGGCTGACAAGTTCGACATCGTGGCCGACGGCGATCCTTTTGATGTCTGTTACACCCTCGAGGAGAATGAGTTCCGCGGCACCCGCACGCTTCAACTGCACATCAAGGACATCAAACCCGCAGGCGAATAAAAAAGGCCGCGCTCGTGGCGGCCTTTTTTGTTTGGATCTTTGTGCTTTTTAATAGGGCCCGATCATCTTGGCCGGGTCGACCCATTCGTCGAACTGCTCTTCGGTGAGGAGGCCCAGCTCGACGGCCGCCTCTTTGAGCGTTTTACCCTCGGCATGGGCTTTCTTGGCGATCTTGGCAGCGTTCTCGTAACCGATATAGCGGTTGAGGGCGGTGACGAGCATCAAGGAGTTGTTGAGGTGCATTTTGATACGCTGTTCGTTGGCCTGGATGCCCTCGACAGCGTTCTTGGTGAACGAGACGCAGGCGTCGCCGAGGAGGCGGGCCGACTGGAGGAAGTTGTAGATCATCACCGGCTTGAAGACGTTAAGCTGGAAGTGGCCCTGCATGCCGCCGACGTTGATGGCGGTATCGTTGCCGATGACCTGGGCGCAGACCATAGTGAGGGCTTCGTTCTGGGTGGGGTTGACCTTGCCGGGCATGATGGACGATCCGGGCTCGTTGGCGGGGAGCTGGATCTCGCCGATGCCGCAGCGCGGGCCGCTGGCCAGGAAGCGGATGTTGTTGGCGATGGTCATGAGGCTCACGGCCAGGGTCTTCAGGGCGCCGGAAGCCTCTACGATGGCATCGTGGGCCGAAAGGGCTTCGAACTTGTTCTCGGCGGTGCGGAAAGGATGACCCGTCAGCTCGGCGATCTTCTTCGCCACGAGCACATCGTAGCCTTTGGGGGTGTTGAGGCCGGTGCCGACAGCCGTGCCGCCGAGAGCCAACTCGGAGATGTGGTCGAGCGAGTGCTGCAACATGCGCAGCCCATGATCGAGCTGGGCCACATAACCCGAGAACTCCTGCCCCAGTGTCAGGGGGGTGGCATCCATCAGGTGGGTGCGGCCTGTCTTGACGATGTCTTTGAACGCTTCCGATTTCTTTGCCAGGGCGTCACGCACCATCGTCACGCCGGGGATGGTTACCTCCACCAGCATCTTGTAGGCGGCGATGTGCATGGCGGTGGGGAAGGTGTCGTTCGACGACTGCGACTTGTTTACGTCGTCATTGGGGTGGATGAAGCGTTCTCCCTCGCCCAGCTTGCCGCCGCGCAGCACATGCGCACGGTTGGCGATCACCTCGTTGACGTTCATGTTGCTCTGGGTGCCCGAGCCGGTCTGCCAGATCACCAGCGGGAACTGGTCGTCCAGCTTCCCCTCGATGATCTCGTCGGCCACCTGCATGATCAGCTTGGCTTTTTCTTCGGGCAGGACGCCCAGCTCCATGTTGGCCATGGCGGCGGCTTTCTTCAGCACCCCGAAAGCGTGGATGACCTCGATCGGCATCGAGGCGGGCTCGCCGATCTTGAAGTTGTTGAGCGAACGTTGGGTCTGGGCCCCCCAGTACTTGTCGGCGGGGACCTCCACCGTACCCATCGTATCGTGTTCGATTCGCACGTTCATGATCGTAAGGTTTTTATGGTTAAAAAAGGATGTCCATCTTTTCGGGCGGGTCGGCCCACACGGCCTTGTCGTCTTTGACCACCACCGGCCGTTTGAAGAGCTTAGGGTGTTCGATGAAAGCCTGTATCCACTCTTCGTCGCTGAGTTCTCTGCCTTTGTATAGGTTTTTGTATTCGGCCTCCTGGGTGCGGACCATCTCCCGGGCGGGGAGGTCCAGCTTCCGGAGCAGGTCGCGCAGCTCCTCGGGGGTGAAGGGCTCCTTGAAGTAGTTGCGGATGGTGAACTCCACCCCCTTGCCTTCGAGGTAGGCCAGGCCGGCGCGGCTCTTGCGGCATCGCGGGTTGTGATAGATCGTGATCATATTCGTTCCTCCTTCTTACTTACTATCCTTATGCCTTCTATTTGCCTTTTGCATTCTTTTGTCTTTACCCTTTTGTCTTTTATCTTGATCTCACACTTTCCCTCCATACTGCATCAGGTATTCTTTGATGAAGTCGTTGATCTCGCCGTCGAGGACGGCCTGGACGTTGGAGGTTTCGTACCCGGTACGCAGGTCTTTGACCATTTTGTAAGGATGGAGGACATAGCTGCGTATCTGGGAGCCCCATTCGATCTTTTTCTTTTCCCCTTCGAGTTTGGCCTGTTCTTCTTTTTTCTTTCGCAGTTCCAGTTCGTAGAGGTGGGATTTGAGGATGCGTAGGGCGTTCTCTTTGTTCTTGAGCTGGGAGCGGGTCTCCTGGTTCTCGATGACGATGCCGGTGGGGATATGGCGCAGGCGTACGGCGGTTTCCACCTTGTTGACGTTCTGTCCGCCGGCGCCGCTGGAGCGGTAGGTTTCCCAGACGATGTCGGCGGGGTTGATCTCGATCTCGATCTTTTCGTCGATGAGGGGGGAGACGAACACCGAGGCGAAGGTGGTTTGGCGTTTCCCCTGGGCGTTGAAGGGTGAGATACGCACGAGGCGGTGGACGCCGTTTTCGCTTTTCAGGTAGCCGTAGGCGTATTCGCCGTCGAACTCGAGGGTGACCGACTTGACGCCGGCCTCGTCGCCGGGGTGGTATTCCACTTCGCGCACCTTGTAGCCGTTCTTTTCGCCCCAGCGGATGTACATGCGCATGAGCATCTCGGCCCAGTCGAGGCTTTCGGTGCCGCCGGCGCCCGAGTTGATCTTCAGCAGGGCGCCGAGGCGGTCTTCCTCACGGCGCAGCATGTTGCGCAGCTCGAGGTCTTCGACCTTCTTGAGGGTTTGCTGATATTGTTTCTCCACCTCCTCTTCGGAGGCTTCCCCCTCCTTGAAGAAGTCGGCCAGCACCTGCAGGTCGTCGACGGCAGCGGCGGCCTCGTCGTAGGCTTCGACCCATTTTTTCAGTTCGGAGATCTTCTTCAGCTGGGCCTCGGCCTTCTTGGGATCGTCCCAGAAGCCCGGCTGTTGGGTCACTTTCTCCTCTTCTGCGATCTGTGTGCGTTTGTTATCGATGTCAAAGATGCCTCCTCAGCGCATCCAGGCGCTTCACCAGCTCGTTGACTGCTTCGGGTTGGAACATGGTTTCTCTTTTTTTCCTGGTTTCCCTGCAAAGGTAGGAAAAAAGCGGTATACGGGGAACAGGCCCTTCTCCGGCGAAGAGCTGTTTTTGAACAGGCGGAGGGGGTGGTCAGGGCGTGTTGCCGGCGATCTCTTCGGCGAGGCGTCGGGCCAGGTCGGGTTCGTAGCCGCGGCCGTAGGCGAACTGCTGCAGGCGGGCCAGCAGGTCGTAGCGGTTCTTTGCTTTGATGGTGCGGCGTTTTTTCCGGAGCTCCTCCCGGAGGGTCTGGCGGTAAACTTCTTCGTCGAGGCCGTCGAGGGCTTCTTCGATGAAGGGTTCCGGGATCTCTTTCCGCTGCAGCATCATCCGGATCTTGATCTTTCCCCATTTCCGCAACAGATGCTGTTGTCGGGCATAGGCGTTGGCATAGCGCCGGTCGTCGATGAACTTTTGTTCGGTCAGTTTCTGCAGGATCTTTTGCACATCTTCCCCTTCCACGCCCCAGGCGGTGAGCTTGTCCCGCATCTCCCGGCTGCACATCTCCCGTCGTGCACAGAGGTTGCGCGCACGTTCGAGGGTCCGGGCGTAAGTAAGATCAGACATCTCAGAGAAGTATAGCTTTACCGTAAAGGTAGCCAAAAAAAGAAAACCGCCCAGCCGGGCGGTTTTCCCTGTAAGTGGGTTTGTGGTTTATTTATTTTTCAACGGGGTTGGATCTGTCCATTTGCCATCCCAGGTAGGCTTTGTCGTACACTTTGACATTGGGATAGTTTAAAATACTCTTCAGGGCGAAGAAGACGATACCCGCCCGCACGCTGGTCTTGCAATAGGTAATGATCTCCTTGTCGGGGGTGACCCCTTTGGCTGTGAAGAGTTTTTTCAGTTCGTCTGCGGACTTCAGCCTGCCGTCCGGGGTGAGGACCTTCTTGTATTCGATGTTGATGGCCGAGGGGATATGTCCGGGGCGAAGCCCTTTGTTCTCCTCTCCAGAATATTCGGCGGGCGATCGGGCATCTATGATCACATAAGCGGGATTGCCGATTGCTTTTTTCACCTGGGCGGTGGTGGCCAACAGTTCGGGATGGAGATGTGGGGTGAAGACCGCCTTTTTTATGTAGGTGACCGCACTGGTCACCGGTTTCCGTGCCGCTTTCCAGGCGGGCATCTGCCCGTCTAGAATCCTGACATCGGGAGCCCCCAGGTATTTCAGGATCCAGTAAAGGCGCCCGGCATATTTTCCGGAGCCATCGTCGTAAAGTACAATGGTCTTTTTCTCCGTGATGCCGTACTCTCCCAAGATCGCGGCGATCTCCTGCGGCGGGGCCAAGAAACCGTTGGTCACCGGTTCGCTGTACAGTTCCATGTGGTAAACGTTCACGGCGCCCGGGATGTGGACTTTGTCATAATCAGACGGCTTGCGACAAGAGACGATGATCGTGTTCTTATCCCTCAGTCTTTTGGCCAGTTCGGCCACCGTGATCAGATCGGCCGCACCGGCAGTGAAAGAGCTTAAAAGCAGAAGCCATACAAGAGTGAAGACAGATCTTTTGGTTTTCATAGATATGTTTTTTTGGAATTAGAACTCAACTTGCAGTTGGACCATAAAGGCGTCGTTGGGAACTTCTTTCAGACGTTCCGAACGGTAGAGGTAGTTCACCTGGATGCGTGTCCAGTCGTTGGGGAAGTAGTTGATACCGTAGGTGATGCACTGGTCGATATTGTCGGCGATGCTGATGTCATCCCGGAAGAATTCGTATTTGATCACCGGTTGGAGTTTCCAGGGGGTCATATACATCAGCATGGCATACATTCCGTCACGGGAGACGGGGCCTTCATGGAACTCGATGGGGGAGCCGTCGCATCCGCCTCCTGTGGTATATGAGCCGGTATCTTTGCCGTAGATGTATTCGGCCTGCAGCAACAGGTCGCGCCATTTGAACTGCAACTCTCCGGCAAAGCGCGTTTTCAGGTTGTCCGATTCAGTGCCGGTAATGCCCCTGCGGAAGCTACCCCCAAAGCGGATCATCTCGGTGGGTTGGATGACCAGCCGGCCGACGATATCTTTTTCTTTGTTTTCGTCGAAGAAATTCCGCTGGTATCCGTTCATGACCGCGAAGTTATAGCTCACCACCTTGTCAAGGAGGTTTCCCCAGAGCATTAACCCGAGGTCACGGTCGGGGAGGGCCAGTTCATTGACCACTTTCGAGCGCAGGATGGTATGGAGCTTGTGGCAGGGAGTGTTCAACTCCTGCGAAAAAGGAGGTTTGAACTGGCCCAGGGTCACCCGTGCGAAGGAGAAACGGTTGTAAGAGATGAAGGCATCCAGGATATAGGTTGCCTGCGGCTTGAAGCGGGAGAAGTCGATCATGGCGTAATAGCTGAAGTCATACGGGACATTGCCCAGCACACCGATACGGGCACGATTGAAGGTGAAACTGTTTTTCCACCCGTCGCTGGGAGTTTGCCGCAACTCATATTGGGGTTGGAAGAAACCCACCACGGAAACTCCTTCCTCGCTTTTAGCTTCCATGCATCCCTGGCTGTACATCAGGGATGGGAGGAACGATAAAATGATCACCAGGATCTTTTTCATGAGAAAACCCATTTAGTTTATTTGGTGTCGCTCACAAGCGGCAGGTCATTGGCCGGGGGTGTCCATTTGTGCGAATGCAGGTTGTCGTAGATGATGCTGTTGACGCCAAAAAGCATACTTTTGGTGTTGTATCCCAGCACGGTTAGGTAGGCGGTTACCATTGAGGAGGTCTGGCCGGTCCAACAGTAGGTGACAATGGTCTTGGAAGGATTCAGGTACTTATACTCTTCCCCGGCCAGGGTGAGGGGTTTGATGCGATGGGCATTTGCAATGTTCCCGTATTCGGTGACATTTTCCGCATCCCAAAAGTTATTGATGAAATATTTCCCGGGGTCGGCCAAAACATCGGTACTGGAGATTTTTTTGAATCCCTGGGAAAGCATAAGCGCCACCCTTTCCGACAACATGCCGGCACCGTCAGTGGCGGTTACCGTCAGGTCGGGGTCATCGTACTCTTCATTTTCCAGGATCGATCCGGGGGCGGCGATCCAGTTGGGAGAGTCTTTCGTGTCCACATTGTTCTCCCAGGGGCTTGCCAGTGAGCTGGTCCAGCCGGCCATGCCCCATTTCAGCACTTTGGCATCCGGATAACCGCTCAGTCGCAAGGCTACCACTGCATGGGCCGCAGTTTGACCGGTATAGCAAGCCACTACGATCGTCTTGCCACCGGCATCTTTGGCTGCATCCAGAACGCCTCCCAGTGTGCTGTTCACCGCACCTTCGATATGACCAGCAGCATAATCGGCGCTATTGCGAATATCGATTACATAGAAGGAACTCAGATTCTTATAAACCGATGCTGCAGGAATGATCCAATCCGTCAGGATGTTGGAAAGATCCATCTGGTTGGACGCAAGGTAGCTTACCAGCGTCTGAAACTCCGGGTCCGTTTTGCGTTCCGGAACGTTATCCGTACTCTTCTTGCAGGCTGCAATGGACAGGAACAGCACTGCCAGTAACATCCAACTGATTCGTCTTAAGTTTTTCATGACATTTGAGTTTTAGTTTAGAAATGTTTTGTGAACACATTCACAATTCAAAGATAGGGGAGCAGAGAATATGATGAGTGATTTTTAAGATGTTGTGGGTCATATAAACTGGCAGGAGTTGGTCAAAAAAAATTATTCTGGAAACAAAAAAAACTTGATTTCAGCTCAAATTTTGTTAACTTGTTACCGAAAGCAGAGAAAAGATGTACCGGATTGAGATAGATAAATGTCAAGGTTGTGCTTGTATTTCGACGCCGTTTCGATATTTGACGCCCGACGAATTATCGTTCATGAACAGAAACCGTGTGGACGTATTTTTCCGGCGGGGTGAGTCGTTGTGCAAGGAAGGGGTTTTTGCCTCAAGCATCTATTACATTAAAGAAGGCTTGATCAAGATCTTTACAGAAGATTTTCACGGTGCGGTGGTTCTGTCTATCGAGACGCGGGGATATTTTTTAGGGCTTCATGCCTTATCCCCTCCTCACAAATACACCTATTCTGCCACAGCTTTTGAGGATACGAAAGTTTGTACACTGGATATTAATGCTTTCCGAAAAGTATTGGTCAGCAACCCGCTTTTTTCAACGGCGATTCTCAGGCAGATGAGCAAAGATACGATGAAGAGTTTTGAGCGGATTGCCACGGTGGGAATTAAACAGTTGCACGGGCGTCTGGCTGACCTGTTGCTTTGTCTGTCGGTGCGGATCTACAGGTCGCGAAAGTTCACCACCTCGCTCTCCCGGCGGGACATGGCAGAGGTGACTATGATGTCGGGGGAGAGCCTTTCCAGGGTGTTGAAAGATTTCCGGGAAGAGGGAATCCTTTCTGTTCGTGGTAAGACCTTTGAAATTCACAACGTGGATGCCCTGCGGCGGATCAGTCGGACAGGGTGATCACTTTTCAGCTGTGACAAATCGTTTTTTCCCGTTAATGTCGAGATGGACCGTAACGGCTGATAGTTTTTCCTTCCTAAAAAGGGAGGCTACGTCTTCGGCATGAGCGGCGTGGCATTCGACCATCAGGTAGCCGTCCGGTTCGAGGTGTTGGCGGGCGTAGCGGAGGATATGGCGGTAAAAGAGGAGCGGGTCGTCGTCGGGGACGAAGAGGGCCCGGGAGGGTTCATGGAGGGCCACCTCGGGCTGGAGGGTCTCTTTCTCTCTTTCGGGGATGTAAGGCGGGTTGGAGACGATGCAACGGAAGGAGCTGACCGGCGGCGGGGAGGGACGGAGGATGTCATCGCGGAAAAAGTGGACGTTCACTCGGTTCTTGCGGGCGTTACGGCGGGCTATTTCGAGGGTTTCTTCGTCGATGTCACAGGCCCAGACGGTTGCTTCGGGGAGGTGGCGGGCCAGGGCGAGGGCCAGGGCGCCGCTGCCCGTGCCGATGTCGAGCAGGTGATAGGGACCTTTTTTCTTTGTGAGCTTTTCGAGGGTTATCTGCACCAGCTCTTCGGTCTCGGGACGGGGGATCAGTACGGCGGGGGTGACTTCCAGGGAGAGGTCGTAGAAGGAGGTTTCGCCCAGCAGGTATTGTACCGGCATCCGTTCTTCTTTCATTTGCCGGAAAATGGTGTTAATTTTAGGCATCAGATCGTCGGGGAAGGGTTCGCCGCCGTCGCGCAGGAGTGCGGCGCCGCTGCGGCCGCTGACGGTGGCGACGATGAGGCGGGCCAGGGCGCGGGCCTCCCGCTCGCCATGGAGGGGTGTGAGACCGCGTGTGAGGTGGCGGATGAGGCTGTTGAAGGAGTGCTGTGGCATCACACATCAAAGATACGAAGGTTTTCAGGAATGAAGGGGAGGACGATGCCGGGCGGGGAAGGAAGGATCACAAGAAAAGGGTTAGACGATGGAACGAAAAGCAAGAGAAGAGGATGAGCGGTATATGCGCCGTTGTCTGGAGCTGGCGCGGCGGGGTTTGGGCACCACCTATCCCAATCCGCTGGTGGGGTCGGTGATCGTCCACGAAGGCCGGATCATCGGCGAGGGGTTCCACCACCGCAGCGGCGAGCCGCATGCCGAGGTGTTGGCGGTGCGTGCCGTGACCGACAGGCGTCTGCTGCGGCAGTCGACGCTCTATGTCAACCTGGAGCCCTGCTCGCACCACGGCCGGACACCCCCCTGTGCCGATATGATCGTGCGGGAGGGAATCCCCCGTGTGGTCATCGGCACCCTCGACACCAGCGAGAAGGTGAGCGGCAGGGGGGTGGCCCGCCTGCGCGACGGCGGCGTCGAGGTGATCACCGGCGTGCTGGAGGAAGAGAGCCGTTACGTCAACCGCCGCTTCTTCACCTTCCACGAAAAGAAACGGCCTTATGTCCTTCTGAAGTGGGCCGAGAGTGCCGACGGGTTTCTCGACGAGGAGCGGCTGCCCGGGCAGGAGGGTCCCAACTGGATCAGCGGTCCTCTGGGCCGGCAGGCGGTACACCGCTGGCGTACCCAGGAAGAGGCCATCCTCGTCGGGCGCAAGACCGCCCTCATCGACGACCCCCTGCTGACGGCCAGGGAGTGGTGGGGGAAGAACCCCTTGCGCCTGGTCATCGACCGCGATCTTACCCTGCCTGCCACCTTGCGCATCTTCAACGATGAGGCCCCCACGATCGTCTTCAACCATCGTCTCAGCCGGCGCCATGAGCATCCCGAGCCGGTGCGGATCGATTTCAGGGAGGAGATCCTCCCCCAGATCCTTGAAGAGCTGTACCGCCGGCAGGTGCAGTCGGTGATGGTCGAAGGCGGGGCTTATACTTTGCAGAAGTTCATCGAGGCCGACCTGTGGGATGAAGCCCGTGTTTTCAAGGGGGAACGCTATTTCCATGCCGGCGTGAAAGCTCCTGCACCGGGACGGCAACCCGCCGAAAAGATCGATCTGGGCGATTCGGTGTATTACCGTTTTTTCCGGTGTGATCATTTCTGATCCCGCTTGCCTTGCTGAGGGACGCCGAACAAGACGTTGATATTTTTCTTACATTTGAAAGAAATAAAAGCATTGTCATGAATTCACTGATCGCAGTCTATGACACGCACGAAGCAGCCTTACAGGCGCTGGCGATGCTGAAGGAGAATGATTTTCCGATGAACCAGGTCTCCCTGCTCGGTAAGGCCGAAGTGATCGACGATCATCTGCACCTTTCTTCTTCGGAAGAAGGCAAGAGCACTCCCGTCTTGTTGGGTACCGGTGGCGGGGCATTGATCGGTCTTCTTACCGGTATCGGGGTTTTTGCCATCCCGGGTTTCGGTTTTTTGTATGGTGCCGGTGCCATTGTAGGGACCATTGCGGGTTTCGATCTGGGTCTGATCGCCGGCGGCGTGGCTTCGTTGTTGGCCTCTGCCGGTTTTGGAGAGCACCATTCCAAGAAGGTGAATGAGCATCTTCAGAAAGGCAAATACACCATCCTGGTCCATGGTTCGGCCGAAGAGATCGACCGGGCGGAAGAGCTGCTCAAGAACGAAGGAGGTTTCTTCGAGCTGGTCAGGAGCGAGTGACTTCGGATGCAACATCTTTCTTTTTTCTTCGTCATTCTGGGTGACGGGAGGATAGAAGTAAAGCGAACATAAAAAAGCGGCCGATGGTGTTACGTATTCTGCTTCTTTTTTTCATTTCGTTGCCAGCCTTACGGGTGGATGCCCAGGAAAAGGGGGTGGAGGTCCTCACCCTTCCGGGGGGACAGATCCTGGTGGGAGTGGGGGAGCGTTCGGCGATGGAGCAACCTCCTTTTTCGGAATGGTTTGATCGCGGATATGCTTCATACATGCCGGAGGATTCCCTCGTTCAGCTCTTGCGGCATCAATCTTTTGACGATGTTACCGTGACGGTCGTCCTGGGCACGTGGTGTCCCGACAGTCGTCGTGAGGTGCCCCGTTTTTTCCGGGTGGCCGACGCGGTGGGGATCCCTGACGACCAGATCCGCGTGATCTATGTGGACAGGAAGAAGGAAGCGCCGGGAATGGATCTGGCAAGCCTGGGGATTGAAAGGGTGCCCACCTTTATCTTTACACGTCAGGGTCGTGAGATCGGGCGGATCGTGGAAGTCCCCCGGGGAAGTTTCGAGGAGGAGTTGATGGAGATATTCCGTGCGGCCACGAAAGAGAAAAATAACAACAAATCATAGCAGATGGAAGAACAGAGAAACACCACTTCGGCAGGACAGGGTTTCGGCATTGCCGCCCTGGTCTTGGGGGTCATCGCCCTGCTCACGGCGTTCATTCCCTGTGTGGGGATCCTGGCCCTCATCCCGGGTATTTTGGGGATCATCTTTGCCATTGTGGCATTGGTACAGGCGAGCCAGGGTCATGGCGCCAAGGCTTTGATCATCACCGCACTGGTCATTTCCATCCTGGCCACCTCGGTGTCGACGGTGTGGGTGCTGATGGTCTCGGCGCCCGGAATGATGATGGGGACCGGCTTGAGGAACATCACCAAGCAGTTCCACATGCTCCAGAAAAGCCTGGAGGAGATGGAAGAGGATCTTGAGGACCTCGGCCTGGACAGTACGAAAAACTATCACATCACCATCGAGAAGACGATCAAGGTGACCGGAGGGGACAAGGAAGAACTGCTCGAGGAGCTTGAAGGAGCTGACACCGCGGCCGAAGCGCGTGACACCACCGGCGCGGGAGTGGAGTAAGCCTCCGGCCATGGATGTGAGGAAAGTTTACATTCGTGTCGATCGTTTTTTTCTGGTCCTTTTTGCGGCGATCTTCTTGTATGCGGCGGTGTATCCTCCGGCAGGGGGACATCCTGTGCCATCGTTCTATACTTTGCTGACGGGGGATCCTTCCCCGACGGCGGGATTATCGCGCAGCTTTTCGGCGTTGGTACGGGGCGAGGTGGCCCGGGCCCGGGCGCTTTCGCCTTATGGCCTCCCGCTCTTCCTTTTTTTCAGCCTCCAACTTCTGATGCGAGCCGTTGTCCTTGTCCTTTTGGTCAAGCAGAAGAAAGATCCCCGCTCGCTGCTGCGGGTCGACTTGTGGTTTTCCTTTTTCCTGTTTGCAGGATGCTATGCTCCTCTGATAGCGCTGCTTATCCAGAGGGTTTCAGGCGGATGAGAAGGGTTCTCACCCTTCCGCCAGGAACTCTTCGAGCGTGAAGATCCTGTCGGCGCGGTAACCTTTCGGCGTCTCTTTCAGGGTGCAGCATTCGTGATAGAGGTCGTGTTCGAAGAAGAGGATATACTGGTTCTCGTAAGCCTCTTTGAGGAAGGCGGCTTTCTCTTCGAGGGTGACGAGGGGTTCGATGTCGTAGGCCATGTTCCACACCAGGGGCAGGTGGGCCACCGACGGGATGAGGTCGGCCATGAACACGATTGTGCGGTCATGGTAATGGATGAAGGGGATGATCTGGCCGCGGGTGTGGCCGTTGAAGATGCGCAGTTCGACGCCGGGGGCGAGCTCACCCTCTTCGTCCCACAGTTTCAATTGTCCGCTCTCCTGCATGGGAAGGATGTTCTCGGGCAGGAAGGCGTCCTTTTCGCGGGGGTTGGGGTGGGTGGCCCATTCCCAGTGGGCGCGGCTGATATGGTAGGTGGCGTTGGGGAAGACAGGCTCGTAGCCCGTGCCGTCAGAGGTGCGGCGTATGCCGCCGCCGCAGTGGTCGGCATGAAGGTGGGTGAGCACCATATCGGTGACCTCATCGAGAGAGCAGCCGGCCTTGCGGAGACCTCCCTCCAGCCCGTCGCCGCCATAGAGATAGACATAGCGGAAAAATTTTTCATCCTGTTTATCGCCGTAGCCGTTGTCGATGAGGATGCGGCGGCCTCCCGTGTCGATCAGCAATGAGCGCAGTGACCAGTTGCAAAGATTGTTCTCGTCGGCAGGATAGACCTTCTGCCACAAAGCCTTCGGCACCACGCCGAACATCGCCCCTCCGTCGATCTTGAAATTGGAGATGTGGACCACATGCAGTTCCATCATGAAAGGATTTTGCAGGTTTCTGACGGAGTACAAAGGTAACCAAAATCTATCGTTTCCCTTTGATCATCTGTTTTCCGAGGGTGATGAGCACTACGCCGGCGACGGTGAGGATGCCGCCCCACACTTGCCACATTTGCGGCACCAGCCCCAGGTAGATGAAAGCTCCCACCAGGACAAAAAAGCCTTTCGAGCTGGTGATGATCGAGGTGCGGGAAGCTTCGAGGTACTGGATGGCCGAATAGTTGGTGAGGCCGGCCAGGAAAGGGCCCAGGAAAGAGCCCAGGACGATGTTCAGCAGCGGCTTGGTGGGGATGGCGAGCGACATGCCGCTCACCAGCAAGGCCCCGACGGAGAAGAGCCACAGGAAGACCAGACGGTTGAGCGTGAGCAAGAAGGGGTTGAGTTGTTCGATGGAGTGCTTGGCCATGACGAACGCCACGGCATAGAGCACAGCAGAGAGAAACACCCACTCGGCCCCTTCGCGCAGCCAGCCCTCCTCGCCGCCCGGTTGGTAACTGATCATGAAGGCGCCGGCCAGCGTCAGTACAATGCCCAGGATCTCGATGGGTGCATAGCGTTCGTGAAGGAAAAAGACGCCCATCAGGGTGATCAGCAGAGGGGTGAGGTTGCCCAGGAAGGAGACCATGGCCGGGTTCTCCATCTGTTGGATGGCCAGGAAGAAAAAGAGCGTGCCTCCCAGCTCCAGCAGGCCGATGAGCGCCAGCTGCAGACGCTGGTCACGCGGGATCTTCTTGAGCATATGCAACTGACGGCGAAGAGCGAGGTAGATCAGCAGCCACACCATCCCCAGCAGATACCAGTACACCCCGAATTGGATGATATGTACCTCGTTGAGGGCCGCCTTGCTGAAGACGAACACGTTGGCCATGGCCAGCGTGGCCGTGATGGCGAACAGGTAACCCTTGCTCCTTCCTTTCATCTTTTTTCCCTTCCGCACTGCTGCAAAAGTAATCATTTTCCCCATGGAGGGGGGAGGGGGCACTTTTTGCCAATTGTGAAAATCCTTTATCTTTGCCTCTCAAAATTTCTGGATATCATGAAGAACAAGAGTTACAGGATCATCGTGCTGGCCAAGCAGGTGCCCGATACGCGCAATGTGGGCAAGGATGCCATGAAGGCCGACGGCACGGTGAACAGGGCGGCGTTGCCGGCCATCTTCAATCCTGAGGATCTGAATGCCTTGGAGCAGGCGTTGCGTATCAAAGACCGTTTTCCGGGAAGCCGGGTGACGTTGCTGACGATGGGTCCGCCGCGGGCGGCCGAGATCATCCGCGAAGGGCTCTACCGCGGTGCCGACGACGGGGTGCTCCTCACCGACCGGGCTTTTGCCGGTTCCGACACGCTGGCCACCTCGTATGCCCTTTCCCGCGCCATTATGAAGATGGGGGATTTCGACCTGATCTTTGCCGGCCGGCAGGCCATCGACGGTGACACCGCCCAGGTGGGTCCCCAGGTGGCAGAAAAGCTGGATATCGCCCAGGTGACCTACGCCGAAGAGGTGCTCGAGATCAAGAAAGGGAAGGTTACCATCAAACGCCGTCTTGAGAAAGGGGTGGAGATCGTCGAGGCACCGTTGCCGCTGCTGATCACCGTCACCGGCTCGGCCCCTGCCTGCCGCCCCCGTAATGCCAAGCTCATCATGAAATACAAGCGGGCCACCACCCTCAGCGAGAGGCAGAATATTTCCGAAGATTACATCTCCATCTATGACGACCGTCCCTGGCTCAACCTGCCGGAATGGAACGTTGCCGACATCGATGCCGATCCTTCGCAGCTGGGTCTCTCGGGATCGCCCACCAAGGTGAAGAAGATCGAGAACGTCGTCTTCCAGGCCAAAGAGGCCAAGGTGCTGCAGCCTACCGATGAAGACATCAACTGGCTGATGAAGGAGCTTATCAACAATCATACCTTGGGATGATCGTCCCGCTGTCATGAACCATAAAAACAGGGAACCGTGAACAATCTTTTCGTCATCTGTGAAATGGACAACGGCCGTGTGGCCGACATCAGCCTGGAGCTGATCACCAAGGGCCGCAAGCTGGCCAATGAGCTGGGATGTCAGGTGGAGGCGCTGGCCATCGGTCATAACCTCGCCGGCATCGAGGAGGAGCTTTTCGCCTATGGTGCCGATACGGTGTGGGTGGCCGACGACCCGCGGCTTGAGCATTACACTTCACTCCCTTACACCAGCATCGCCAAGGGGCTGTTTGAGGAAGAGAAGCCGCAGATCGCCCTGCTCGGGGCCACCAGCTTCGGCCGGGACCTGGGCCCCCGCGTCTCCTCAGCCCTGCACAGCGGTCTTACTGCCGACTGCACCGCCCTCGAGATCGGCGAGCATACCGACAAGAAGAAAGGCAAAACCTATAAGAACCTGCTCCTGCAGATCCGTCCCGCTTTCGGCGGCAACATCATCGCCACCATCATCAACCCTGAGAACAAGCCGCAGATGGCCACCGTCCGCGAAGGGGTGATGAAAAAGGAGAAATGCAAGGAGCCTCGCAAGGGTACGGTCAAGAAGGTGGATGTCAACAAGTATCTGAGGCCGGCCGACTTCGTGGTGAAGGTGGTCGAACGTCACATGGAAGAGACGAAGGTCAATCTCAAGGGTGCGCCGGTGATCGTCTCGGGCGGTTATGGGGTAGGCTCGCGGGAGAACTTTGAGATGCTCTTCGAGCTGGCCGAGCTCATCGGTGCCGAGGTGGGTGCTTCGCGTGCCGCCGTCGACGCTGGCTTTGCCGATCACGAACGCCAGATCGGACAGACCGGGGTCACCGTCCGACCCAAGCTCTACATCGCCTGCGGTATCTCCGGCCAGGTGCAGCACCTCGCCGGCATGCAGGAGTCGGCCATGGTCATCTCCATCAACAACGACCCCAACGCTCCCATCAACAAGATCGCCGACTATGCCATCATCGGCAACATCGAAGAGGTCATCCCGAAGATGATCAAATATTACAAGGAGAACTCCAAATAACCCACCGGAAATCTTGAATCTCTTAAAGCATTAGGAAAATGGCAAACTTTTTCACCGATAATCCCGATCTGAAATTCCATCTTCATCATCCCCTGATGAAGAAGATCGTCACGCTGAAAGAAAGGAACTTCGCCGACAAGGACAAGTACGATTATGCTCCGGTGGATTTTGAGGATACGATGGACAGTTACGAGAAGGTGCTGGAGGTGGTCGGTGAGATCTGCGGCGAGATCATCGCCCCCAATGCCGAGAAGATCGACCAGGAGGGGCCGCGTGTCGAGAACGACCGGGTGATCTATGCCAAAGGCACGGAAGAGAACCTCGAAACCATCCGCAAGGCAGGGTTGATGGGCATCACCCTGCCCCGTAAATACGGAGGGCTCAACTTCTCGGTGGTGCCTTACACCATGGCTGCCGACATGGTGTCGCGGGCCGATGCGGCTTTTGTGAACATCTGGGGACTGCAGGACTGTGCCGAGACGATCCATGAGTTTGCTTCCGAAGAGCAGAAAGACAAATATCTTCCCCGCTTTTGTAACGGCGAGACCGGTTCGATGGCGCTCACCGAGCCCGATGCCGGTTCCGACCTGCAGTCGGTGATGCTCAAGGCCACTTACGATGAGGAGAAGGACCAGTGGTACCTCAATGGTGTGAAGCGTTTCATCACCAACGGTGACGGAGACATCTCCCTCGTTCTGGCCCGGTCGGAAGAGGGTACCAAGGACGGCCGGGGTCTTTCGATGTTCATTTACGACAACAAGGCCCACAAGTCGATCAAGATCCGGCGCATCGAGCACAAGCTGGGGATCATTGGCTCGCCCACGTGCGAGATCGTCTACCGCAATGTGCCAGCCGAACTGGTGGGCTCACGGCGGCTGGGCTTGATCCGTTATGTCATGTCGCTGATGAACGGTGCCCGTCTGGGCATTGCCGCCCAGAGCGTCGGCATCGCCGAGGCGGCCTGGCGTGAGGCGTATGAATATGCGAAGGAGCGGCGCCAGTTCGGGCGGCCCATCATCGAGTTCCCGGCCGTATATGAGATGCTCTCGGAGATGAAGGCCAAGCTGGATGCCACCCGGTCGCTGCTGTACGAGACCGCCCGCTTCGTTGATGTGTACAAGGCTTATTTCCACATCTCCAACGAGCGGCAGCTCGACAAGGAGGAACGGGCCGAGATGAAACACTACCAGCTGCTGGCCGATGCTTACACACCGCTGGCCAAGGGCATCGCCTCGGAGGCCTGCAACCGCATCGCCTACGACGCCCTCCAGATCCACGGTGGGTCGGGGTTTATGAAGGACTACCCCATCGAGCGGATCTACCGCGATGCACGCATCACCTCCATCTACGAAGGGACGACGCAGTTGCAGGTGGTGGCTGCCCTCACGGGACTGGCCAAAGGCACCTACCTCAAGCAGATCCGGGAATATGAGGAGACCCCCGTCAAGCCGGAGCTGCACACCTACCGCCGTACGTTGGTGGCCATGACCGAGGAGTTCGAGCAGGCCAACCAGAAGGTGCACGATACCGAGGACAAGGAGTTCATCGACTTCCACGGCCGGCGCCTGGTGGAGATGGTGGGCAACATCATCATGGGCTACCTCTTGTTGCTCGACACCAACCGCGAACCCTCCTACTGGAAGTCGCTCGAGGTGTTCCTGCGCAAGGCCCGTGCCGAGAACAAAGCCCATGCCGACTTCATCGCTCTCTCGAGCCTCAACGACCTGGGGCGTTTCAAACAGCAGGAAGAGGAGACTCCCGAAGAGGAGGAAGGATGATTGCCGCGGTCTTTCCCTTCTGTATGATTTTTGTTATCTTTGTCATGCAGAGAGAAAGTGACCATGTCTTCATTACCGACATTTTTTCAGACGCGGCGTCCGCGCGGTTTTCGTTTCACGCCCCGGTACTATGATCCGGAGAAGGAGGCGTTGGAACAGCGTATCGCCATGATCGAGCAGGAGCTGGGTCTGCATAAGGGGGAGGCGTATGTGCCGCGTATCCGCAAGGGGATGATGACAAGTCACTTCCGGCGCACCTCGCGGCGGCGCGAGCGCTCCTCCAACCTTACCCTGATCATTGTACTGGCCGGGCTGTTGCTGCTGGCATGGTATCTTTTCTTCCGTTAATCCTCCTTCCCGCATGGCAGACATCATCCGATTGTTACCCGATTCGGTGGCCAACCAGATCGCCGCCGGGGAGGTGATCCAGCGTCCCGCCTCCGTGGTGAAGGAGCTGATGGAGAATGCCCTTGATGCCGGTGCCACCGCCATCACCGTCGAGGTGGTGCAGGCGGGCAAGACCCTCATCCGCGTCACCGACGACGGTTGCGGCATGTCGGAGACCGACGCGCGTCTGGCCTTCGAGCGGCATGCCACCTCGAAGATCCGCAAGGCCGACGACCTTTTTGCCATCCGCACCATGGGCTTCCGCGGCGAGGCCCTCGCCTCCATCGCCGCCGTCGCCCAGGTGGAGCTCAAGACCAAACGCCGCGAGGATGAGCTCGGCACCCGCATCCTCATCGCCGCCTCCCGGGTGGAGAGCCAGGAACCCGTCGTATGTCCCGACGGCAGCACCTTCACCGTGAAGAACCTCTTCTTCAACATCCCTGCCCGGCGCAAGTTCCTCAAGACCAACACCACCGAACTGAAACATATCGTCACCGAGTTCCAGCGCATTGTCCTCACCCACCCCCGTATCACCTTTCGCCTCAAGCACAACGAGACCGAGATCTACCATCTTCCGGCCGTGGCCAACCTGCGGCAACGCATTACGGCAGTGTTCGGAAAGAACATAAACCCCCATCTGATCCCCATTGAGACGGACACCTCGCTGGTGAAGATCCGGGGCTTCATCGGCAAGCCGGAGTTTGCCCGCAAAACCTTTGGAGAACAGTTTTTCTTCACCAACGGGCGATTCATGAAGCATTCATATTTTCACAAGGCGGTCACCGAGGCGTACCAAAACCTCTTGCCCCCGGAGAGTGTCCCCTCCTATTTCATCTATTTCGATACCGACCCCGAGCGCATAGACATCAACATCCATCCCACGAAGACGGAGATCAAGTTCGAGGACGAGCGGGCGGTGTGGCAGATCCTGCATGCTTCGGTGAAGGAGGCTTTGGGCAAGTACAACATAGTGCCGTCGCTTGATTTTGAGGGGGGGCAGCCCATCGAGATCCCCGTGGCCCGTCCGGGGATGGAGGTGAAGCCGCCGGAGGTGCGTATCGACCCGGATTTCAACCCCTTTGAGCAGGAGGAGCGCTCGCGCCGCCGCGAGGGAGTTGGAGGAGGTGCGCCGGTATCCCGGACGGTGGTGCCGGACAACTGGGAGCGGTTGTACGAAGGCTTGCGTTCCAGTGCAAAGGAGGTGACGGAAACGCCGGAGCACGGGAAGGTCCCTGCCGCCACCGGCACAGCCTTCCTGCAGTTCAAACAACGTTATATCCTCTTTGCGGTCAAGTCGGGACTGATGATCGTCGACCAGCGACGGGCCCATGTACGCATTCTCTATGAGGAGTATCTGCGCATGCTGGAACGGGGGCAGCATCCCGCCCAGCAGCAGCTTTTCCCGCGGCGGGTGGAGTTGGACGCTGCCGACCGGCTTGTGCTTGAAGAGATCGCCGGCGAGCTGCAACAGCTCGGCGTGACCCTGAAGATGGAAGGCGATCGAAGTGTTGAGGTGGTGGGGCTTCCTGCCGGCATTGGCCAGGATGATCCCGAGGAGTTGTTGCGCTCGTTCATCGACCAGTACAAGATCTCGGAGAACGATCCTTCCGCCCCGGCGCGGGAGCGGCTGGCGCGCGCCCTGGCCGCCGCCGCCGCCATCCCCTACGGCCGTGCCCTCGGCGGCGAAGAGATGCGCGACCTTACCGACCGCCTCTTTGCCTGCCGCGAACCCGCTTATACCCCCACCGGCAAACCGGTGTTCAGCATCCTGCCCCAAACCGACATCGAAAAGCTTTTTGAATGAACGGATTACCTGACAGAAAGTCGGATGACGGGATATCTCCCTTCCTTTTCCTATCTTTGGCGCGGGATTTGCTACTCCTCGCAGGACTAAAAAAGATATTATGAGCTATTACACACACCGGCCCAACCCCGACTTTCCGCCGGTGGTCAAGAACATTATCATCATTTCAGCGCTGATGCTGCTGATCACTTGGGTGATGGCCGGTACCTTCGGGGTCGACCTGACGAGGTACCTGGCCCTCTATTATCCGGCGTCGCCCTATTTCCGGCCTTATCAGTTTGTGACGCACCTCTTCATGCATGCCGGGATCACCCATCTGTTCTTCAACATGTTCGCCTTGTGGATGTTCGGCAGGGTGTTGGAAAATGTATGGGGAAGCAAACGCTTTTTCATTTTTTATTTTGTCACGGGTATCGGAGCCGCGGCTTTCTACACCTTTGTCCACTGGATCGAATACACGCCGATGATCCATATGGCGAAGGTGTTGGCGGCCACGCCTACCCCCGATCTTTTCATGGAGTTCATCAAGCGTTTTGTCGACAATCCCAACCCCCAGGTATTCCGTTTCATTGAGAGCTGGCGTATGCAGCCGCATGATGCCATGATGGCACGTGAGGCGGTAGCCAAGGTGAACGAGTATGTGGCGGAGATGATCAACATTCCCACGGTGGGTGCTTCGGGAGCTGTCTTCGGCGTGTTGCTGGCTTTTGGCATGCTCTTCCCCAATACCGAGCTGATGCTTCTTTTTCCGCCCATTCCCATCAAGGCCAAATATTTCGTGCTTGGGTACGGTGCCATTGAACTTTACTTGGCCCTGGCCCAGCCCGGCAGCCATGTGGCCCATGTGGCCCATCTGGGCGGCATGCTTTTTGGTTATTTCATGGTGAAGTACTGGAACAAGAACCGGACCTATTTCTACTGACCATGAGCATCTGGGAGGAGATCAAGGAATCGTTCCGGAGGGGATCGGCGCTGACGCGTCTGATCTACATCAACATCGGGGTGTGGCTGGTGCTGACTCTCATCGGCATCATCCTGTACCTGGGTGGGGATATGCTTGCTTTTCAGCGGGTGACCCGTTGGCTGGCGGTGCCCGCTTCGCTGCCGGCCCTGCTGACCCATCCTTGGACACCCTTTACCTATATGTTCACGCACCAGGGCTTTTTCCATATCCTTTTCAACCTCTTGTGGCTTTACTGGTTCGGGATCATCTTCCTGCAATATTTCGACCCGCGCAAACTGGTAGGCGTATATGTCCTGGGAGGCCTTACCGGAGCTCTTTTTTATGTTGCCGGCTACAATCTTTTCCCGGTCTTTCATCCGTATCTTCCTGTTTCGGTGATGGTGGGGGCTTCCGCCGCGGTGATGGCCGTGGTGATCGCGACGGCTGTGTATGTGCCGGATTATACGGTGTATGTCTTTCTTATCGGTCCGGTGAAGATCAAGTATGTTGCGCTGGTTTCGTTCATTCTGACCACCTTGGCCGATTTCTCCACCAACAGTGGAGGGAAATTCGCCCATTTGGGAGGGGCCCTCTTCGGCTATCTCTTTGTGGTGCGTTACCGTCGGGGGCGGGACCTGACCCGTTCGTTCAACAAGATGCTCGATACCGTGGCCGGATGGTTCCGCCGTCGTCCCAAGAAGGTGCGGGTCACTTACCGTCGTCCCGCAGACGATATCGAATACAACCGGCAAAAGATTCATGAACAGAAAGAGATTGACAGGATCCTGGACAAGATCTCCAAAGGAGGTTATGACAGCCTCACCAAGAAGGAGAAGGAGATCCTTTTCCGTATGAGCAATAAAAAGCACTGATGGTGGCGGCAAGAAGGATGATTCGTTTCGTGGCGGGGCTCTTCACGTGGATAGCGGGTGTTTCATTGTTGATCGCTTACCTTTCGGTTTTCATCCCTCCCGATCGTTTCTGGCTTCCAGCTTTTTTCGGGTTGGCCTTTCCCTATTTGGTAGCAGGGGTTTTTCTCTTGATGCTTTTTTGGTGGATGCAACATGCCTGGCGGAAGGGGCTGGTGCTTTTTCTGCTGCTTGTGCTGGGGTGGGGGCATATGCGTCATTTTTACAGCCTGCCGCGGCGGCCGGCTCCCCGGCCTTCCGGGGGGATCACCGTGATGACTTTCAATGTCCGCTCGTTCGACATTTTTTCAGATCATGATCGAAGGCATCCGGAAGAGGGGATCGTCTCGTTCCTGCGGAAGGTACAGCCCGATGTCCTGTGCCTGCAAGAGATCTATACCAGTCCGCGCACCGTCCCCGAAGAGAGGGTCCTTACGGCCCTCGGATATCCCTATCATTTCATCACGTACACCAAAGTCCGGGAGAACGGTTCCCGTTATGGCATTGCCCTTTTCAGCCGTTATCCCATTCTTCACCGGCAGGTGATCCGTTATGCTGGCAGCTCCAACTGTTCACAGTCGTGTGATATCCTGGCAGGCGGAGACACCTTGCGTTTTTTCAACAATCACCTTCAATCGACCCATCTGGGAGGGAAAGAGTTCCGTTTTGCCGCATTGCCGGAGGATAAGGAGGCTCTGCAGGATGTGCGCAGGATCTCGATGCGTCTGCGTACTGCCTATGCATTGCGTGCGCGGCAGGTACGGATCCTGCGCGACAGCATCGATGCATCTCCTTTCCCGGTGGTAGTATGCGGCGACTTCAACGACACTCCGGTTTCGTACACTTATCGTCATTTGAGCCGGGGTCTTACGGATGCTTTCGTGGAGAGTGGGAAAGGTTTCGGAAAAACCTATCACGGCAAGGTCCCTTCGTTCCGGATCGATTACATCTTGCATGACCCTTCGTGGCGGTCGGCGGATTACCGCACGTTTCACAACGACCTGTCCGATCATTTTGCGGTCATGTGTACTTTATACCGGGATCGAGGTTCCCTCCCGAGAGAATGATCCCCACCTTTTTCCCTTTGAATTTTTCGGGATGTTCGAGGATCACGGCCAGGGGTACGGCGGCCGAGGGTTCGATGACGATCTTCATGCGGGTGAGCACGAGATGGAGGGCGCGGATGATCTGTTCGTCGGGGGCGGTGAGGATATCGTCGACGTTATGGCGGATGAGGGTGAAGGTGCGTTCGCTGAGGGAGGTGAGGAGGCCGTCGGCGATGGTGTTTGGCTGGTAGGTAGGATGCAAGGTTCCGCTGGTGAAGGAGCGGCGGGCGTCGTCAGCGCCGGCGGGTTCGGCGCCAAAGATGCGGGACTGAGGGATCTTGGCCCGTACGGTGAGGGCGGTGCCGCTGAGAAGTCCGCCGCCCCCCACAGGTGCCAGGACAATGTCGGGATCGGGCAGTTCTTCCAACAACTCCAGGGCTGCCGTACCCTGGCCGGCGATGACATGGGGATGGTCGTATGGATGGATGAACCGGGCGCCGGTGCGACCTGCCACCTCTTCGAGGGTGCGCTCGCGTGCCTCCTGCGTGGGGGCACAAAAGGTGATGCGGCCACCATACGCCTCCACCGCCGCCTTTTTGATCGCCGGAGCGTTCTCCGGCATGACCACATAGGCGGGGATACCATGCAGGGAGGCAGCCAGGGCCAGCGCCGCCGCATGATTGCCCGAACTGTGGGTGGCAACCCCCACTCGTCGCCCCTCCCCCAGACGGGAGATGGCGTGATAAGCTCCCCGAAACTTGAAAGCACCTGCCCGCTGAAAGTTCTCACATTTGAAAAAAAGGTGCGCCCCCGTGATCCGGTCCAGTTGTTGCGAGGTCAGGACCGGCGTTCTGTGTGCGACCCCCGCCAGCAGCGAAGCGGCCGACCGTACGTCTTCAAAGGTGGGCAGATCCCTCACTTTTCCTGCTGCTGAAGCAGTTTGTAGTTCTCGTACGAGGCCTTGATGCGCCGCAGGATATCATATTCCGACGACTTGAGGATAAAATCCTCCGGCAGTTGGCAATAATGCATGAAGTCCTCCAGGGCCTTCCCCTTCAGTCCGGTGAGCTTGCTTACGATCGCCTTGTTGTATTTGGCGTCAATCTGTTGCTGGATCTTCTGTTGTTCCAGCACCTTCTGGAGTTTCCGCAGGCTGCGTTCCTCGGGCGAGCGGAGCGAGAAAGAGAATCCCGTGGAGACAGCCTGGTATTTGATCGCTTCCTCAGTGAGGATTTTGTCGTAGTATGATTGCATTTTCACCACCTCGTCATCAGAGAGATCGAGCGAGAGCACTTTCTGCTTGAACTGTTCGTAAGTGCCCAGCCCATGGACGGTCACCCCTTCGATGTTGTATACTTTTTCTTTCAGGTAGATCACTCCGGAGAAATTGTTTGTGGGCCAGAAGGGGGGCAGGGTGAATTTTTCATCTTCATAGCCGATGGCGGTGATCAGAAGGGTGTCGTTCCGCCGCATGGGGATGGTGTAAAAACCAAGCGTATCCGATACCGTTGCCCTGTGGAAACGGAGGTTGAGTATATGTGCGTAGGGGATCGGCTTGCCGGTCTTGAAATCCCGAAGTTGCCCCTGAACCATCACGATCGAGTCGAGTGAGGGGTGTACCGGCGAGCGGGCCTCCTCTTGGGCACGGGCCATCCCTCCTGTCAAAAAAGACAACAACAAGATGACTGTGACGAACTGCTTCATGAAGACAGGATATTTAGCGAACAAATGTCTCTCTTTTTTTTCAATTTATCAACTGTCTCTTCCTCTTCGGTCAAAGACCGGGCCAAAAGGTCAGGAAAAAATCTTCTTTCTTTGTCAAATAAAAATACGATTTTTGCGTTCACAAAAGAACCGTTGTTATGGAATACCGTGAATTGATCGAACGGGCGTGGGACGACCGTGCGCTCCTGCAGGAGGCGGCGGTGCGTGATGCCATTTTTCATACGATTGAGATGCTCGACCGTGGGGAGGTACGAGTGGCCGAGCCGGCGGGAGAGGAGTGGAAGGTGAACGATTGGGTGAAGAAGGCTGTGATCCTCTATTTCCCGCTCCGCAAAATGGAGAAAATGGAGGCAGGGCCTTTCGAGTTCCACGATAAGATCCCCTTGAAGAAGAACTTTTCCGAGCTGGGGGTGCGGGTGGTGCCGCATGCGCTGGCGCGGTATGGGGCCTATCTGGCCCCGGGAGTGATCATGATGCCGTCGTATGTGAACATCGGGGCTTATGTTGACGAGGGGACGATGGTAGATACGTGGGCCACCGTAGGCTCCTGTGCGCAGGTGGGCAAGCATGTCCACCTCAGCGGCGGTGTGGGGCTGGGAGGGGTCCTGGAGCCGGTGCAGGCGGCTCCCGTGATCATCGAAGACAACTGCTTTGTCGGCTCTCGCTGCATCGTCGTCGAAGGGGTGCGGGTGCGGCGCGAGGCAGTCCTCGGCGCCAATGTAGTGCTCACCCAAAGCACACGCATCATCGATGTCACAGGCCCCGAGCCCGTGGAATACCGCGGTGTGGTGCCTCCCCGTTCAGTGGTCATCCCCGGCAGCTATACCAAAAAATTCCCCGCGGGTGAGTACCAGGTGCCGTGCGCCCTTATCATCGGCAAACGGAAAGAATCCACCAATAAAAAAACATCTCTCAACGATGCCCTGAGAGAATATAATGTGCCTGTTTAGACCGGCTACGTCACAATTTACTGACAATGCTTTCGATCTCGGCTGTCATCATCACCTACAACGAAGAAAAATACATCGGCAGGTGCATTGATTCGCTGCAGGGGGTGGCCGAGGAGATCGTAGTGGTCGATTCTTACAGTACCGACAGGACGCGGGAGATCTGTGAGGCGAAGGGGTGCCGGGTGGTCCTTCATCCGTTTGAGGGGTATGTGGAGCAGAAGAACTGGGCGATGAGGCAGGCGCGTCACGACTGGATCCTCTCCCTCGACGGGGATGAGATGCTTTCGCCGCAGCTGCGGGAGTCGATCCTGAAGGTGAAAGAAGAGGAGTCTGCCTGTGTCGGCTTCACGATGAACCGCCTTAACAATTATTACGGGCGGTGGATCCGGCATTCCGGCGAATATCCTGATCGTAAGTTGCGTCTGGCCGACCGTCGCCGTGCGCAGTGGGAAGGGTTGAACCCGCACGACCGGCTGGTGTTGGAAAGAGGGGTCAGGAGCTGTCATCTGCGGGGCGATCTGTTGCACTATGCCCATGACACCTATGCCGAACATCTCGCCAAGACCGAGCGCTTTGGGGCCATTGCCGGAGAGGCTCTTTTCCGCAAGCGGGGCCCTTCCTCGCCGCTGCGGGTGGTGCTGAGCCCCCTGTGGCGTTTTGTCTGGAACTACTTCTTCCGTCTGGGTTTTCTCGACGGGAAGCACGGCCTGCGGGTGTGTTATGCCAATGCCCGCCAGAGCTACCTTAAGCACCGCACCACCCGCCGTCTGGCCCGGCCTCATACCTCGTAGTCGCCGTCATCCAGGAGCTTTACTTTGGCTTTATGACCTTCATGGCGTGCCAGCCCCGGCACGGGGGTCCACAGTTTGCTGCGTCCCTCCGACCAGATGTGGGTCCACATCACATGGTCGCTCCGCTGTACATCTGCATGGTAGAGATACGGCTCCGACATCTTCAGGGCTCGGAAAGTTCCCAAAAAGGTGTGACAGGAGGAGATGGCGGTGCGCCAATGGTGTCCCGCCTCCCAGATCAGTTCAAGACGGTAGTTGATGTATCCGCGGCGTGTGCGCTCGTCGTCGCGCCCCAGACCCCGGCTGTGGAAGGGGAACGGCTTGCCCTGCAGATACAGGTCGCGGGCGTTGAGTTCCATCAACCGGTATTTTTTCGAATAACGGTCGGGATGATCGAAGGGCGAGACAAAATCGTCGCGGAAAGTGCGGGCGAAAGAAAAACACTTTTCCAGGGCGCCGGCGCGGAACTTGTAATCATCCTCGACGAAAAACACCACATCCTCATCCCGCAGGTCCAGGGTGTCCACCAGATTGATCGACGTGATGTACAGGGTATAATGCTGGGGGGTACAGCTCGCGCCCGAAAGAAGACGTTCTTCCTGGGCCTGGCTGTTCACTTCGAGTAGTGTCGAGGCAAATGGGTAAACTTTCCGGTCGACATGTTCGGAGGTGAGGATTTCCCGCATGGCAGGGTGGAGATTGTCGCCGATGATATAGAGTTCGACCGACACATGTTCCGGATCATGGCGGTGGAAGTGCTCGAGGCTGCGCATGAAGTTGCGGTAGCTGTCGGCGATCACTTCGTTATGGTCGTGTGTGCGGTAGAGAAAGACCGCCCTGCTTTTTTTCTTCCGGAAGATCATCATCACCCGTTTTTCCCGTAAGGCAGTTCTCCGGGGTCGAGGGCCCAGCGGTGCAGGGTGGCCGCCCGGAGATAGTACCTGACCAGATAAAGATAGATAAAAAGGTATCGTCGTGCAACCCCGAGGGGGAAGAGCAGTAGGCCGGCGAGGGCGGGCAGAAGCTGTTCGATGAGGAGGTTGTTGATCACCAGGAGGGTTTGCAGCAGGATGCCCCGGAGTCCGGGATAGTGGAGCGAAAAATAGATATGGCGGGAGATCAGGACATAGGTCTTGAAGAAGGCCACTTTCCTTTTGTCGCGGCGGGTGGTGCCACCATGACGGTGCAGAACGACGGGTTCGCACAGCATTGCTATCCCGGTCCCTGCCTTGCGGGCCCGCCGGCAGAGGTCGACATCTTCGTAATAGAGCCAGTAGCGTTCGTCCCATCCTCCCAAACGGTCGAAGAGAGTGCGTGCGATCCAGACCAGCGAGCCGGAGACCCACTCGGGATGAACGACACCATCGTCAGGACAGCGTTCGCGGTGTTGCCAGCGCCACCACATCCCGTAGAAAGGCCGTGTGAGGAAAGTGACCGACCAGGGGGAGGGGAAAGCCCGCATCACCTGCTCCTCCCGCCCGGCAAGATCACATTGCCGCAATGAGAGGATCGTCTCTTCTCCGTAATGACCGGCAGCTTTCCATAAAGCGTCCAAAGCCCCCTCGGGAAGCACCGTGTCCGGATTGAGGAAGAGCAGGTATCTGCCGCGAGCCTGGGAAGCCCCGAGATTGTTGGCCCGGGCAAAACCGGCATTGACCGCATTCTCAATGAACCGCACCGAAGGATACCGTCGCTGAAAATCCCCCAACTTACCGTCCCCGGAACGATTGTCCACGACGATCACCTCCCGTGGCAGACTTTGGTTGGATACCAACGCATCCAGACAGGCCGAGAGAGTCTCCCACCCGCGATAGTTGACGATCACCACGGAAATCTTCGGTACGGTCATCGGTTCAGCGTTTGCTCAAAAGGGTCATCATTTCATGGTCGTCCTCATGCACCGCCACATAGTTGGGCCCCAAAAAATCCTCGTGTTTGAAACGGTACGGCCGGAATTCTACCTTTTTCGGAAAGATCTTTCCGACGCGGTATCCGTGTTGGGCAAAGAACTGGTAAAAGTCGAACAAGAGTTTCTTGGTGAGGATGTTGATATAGCCATATTCGAATTGTACGACCCGGATCTTTCCGGCCTGAAGCGTTTTATCAAAACCCAGCAGGGCGTCGTATTCTGCTCCTTCGAGGTCGAGTTTGAGGAGGTCGATCTTCTTGATCCCGTACTCATTCACGAGGTCGTCCCCCCGTGTCATGTGGATGGTGGTCGTCCCGGTTGTTGCATAGGGAACACCGGTAAGCGATACGATCGAGGCATGGGTGTGGGAGGGATAGAGGTGGATCTTTTGGGGCCCCGGGGTGTGATAGAGGCCTTTGTTGATGAAGGTCACTCTCTTTTCTCCATGAAGGTTCTCTTTGAGGAGGCGGAAGGTCTCGGGCACCGGCTCCAGGCAGAACACCCGGGCAGTGGGGCAGTGGAGCAGCGCTTCTCGGGCATACTGTCCTACATTGGCACCTCCGTCAATGATCACCTGAGGGTTGAGTTTCCCCAGTTTTTTCAGCAGGGTCCGTTCGCCGTTGCTGTGGATACGGTGGTTGCGGTTCTCGTAGAGACGGTAGACCGACAGTCCCAGTCCTCCGATCCATTTGAAGAGGAGGTTGTGCGAATGGCGTTTGATGAAATTCTTGATCATGGCAATACGGCTTTCAATACTCCCCGTCGCAGATAGGGAGGACGAAGTCTTTTTCGGAAGATCATATAACCGTGCGAGAAGGAGACGTGGTATCCCAGCTTTTCCAGGTGGCGGGCGAAACGACCGGCATCCTCCTGGCGGTGATAGGTGCAGAGGGCGATCTTGCGGATGCGCTTTTCATTCAGCAGGTCTTCCATCCCTTTCAATACCTCTGCTTCGGCCCCGTCGACATCGATCTTGATGAAGTCGGAGGGACGGCGTTCCCGGAAAAAGTCGTCGAGGGCCACATGGGTGTCGTCGGTGACCGCTCCCACCATCTTAGGGATGATCTCCACCTTTTCCTTCCAGGGGGCGAAGGTGAGCCGCAAGGCCTCTTGCCAGGCGGGATCGGGTTCGAAGAGATAGATCTTGCCCGCTCTTTCCACCACGTCCAGCGAAAAATTCCCTTCGGCCGCCCCGACGTCGACCACCACATCCCCTTCCTCCACGTCGAAATCCCCGCTCAGGTAGCGGTGCGGAGAATGCGGATCCTGTTCCAAAAAGACCGAGTTGAAATAACGCCGTGCCCGGCGTGCATTCTCCCCATCGCGGTAGTAGAGACGATGTCCCTGGTAAATGGTGTAAAAACGTTGTGCTTTTTCATCCAGACGTAATTCGATCTTGGCAGGATCGTAACGCGCTGTGAAGGAATACGGGAAGACCGAAAGCCTGTTTTTGCGCAACCATCCGATCACCTCCTCCCACTCGGGGGTTCGCTCCTCAGGGGGCATATTTTTGTAGTGCCTGAAGATCAGTTGTTTGAGGAGTTTTTTTTGCAAGAACTCTTTTGCTTTCATCCGTTGCGGTCGTATCTTGCTAAAATACGCAGTTCCTGTGGGATAAAAAAGCGGCAGGCGGGTGGCATGGAATTTGCGCATTGAACTCCAATAACATACAAATCTTTCCTGACATGAAACCTTCCCCGTCTTTCCTGAGGATGATCCCTGTCATCCTGTTGTTCCTTTTATCTCCCATTGTCCTTTCAGCGCAGAAGATCTCTTCCCTCACGGTGAAGGTGAAATATGTTCGTCCACCGCTCTCTCCCCTTCCCGAGCGGATACGGACGTACCGGAGTGAGGTGAACATCCCGCAGGTGAAGGATGATCCGACCTACCAGCATCTGCGTGTGCCGGTGGCCGGTCTGGAGAACGCTTCGCCCGGCGACCTGATCGTTGAGCTCAATTTCCGGGACTTTGTGATGACCGATCCCCAACGGATCGAGGATCAGGTGTACCATGTGAACACCGCCAGTAAAGAGACCGGTTACTATTATCGGATCGAATACAATTTTCCGGCCGAGCTGGTGGTGACCGACCGGCAAGAGCATGCGGTTTTGCTGAACACCGTGGTCTATCCCGATTCGGCGGCGCGTTTTGTGCAGTTCGGCAAGTGGACCTTTTCGGAGGAAGAGCTGGCGAACAAGTACAGTGGCGAGGCGGATGCCATTTCGCGTAAGGTGTTCGACGCCTGTGTGAAGTCGGTGGTCCGTCAGGCGAAGGAGGAGGTGAACAGCCGTTTTGCCTGGACGCCGGTGGTGTACCGTCAGAAGATCCTGGTCCCCAAGAGCAAGAAATCGCCGTTTTACAATGAGTTCCGTCGTGCGGCTGCGAAGGTGGAGAAAGCTTTCGAGGTGGAATCGTATGAGCCGGGCGGGTCTTCGGACAAGCTGTTGCAAGAGGCTTGGGAGATCTGGGAGGGGATCCTTTCCGCTCCGTCGCAGCGGCTGACGCCGTCGCTGCGGCTGATGGCCGCTTACGACCTGGCGGCCATAGCCCGCTGGATGAACCGTTTCGACGAGGCGGAGAGATGGGCACAGCGCGCCGCCGAAGCGGTCACGCCCAAAACCCCTGCCCGCTACCGCACCATCGTGATGGAACTGCCCGGCGAGATCAACGACCGCCGCCAGCGCTACCCCGGAGTCCTGTGAAAGTACCCTCATTTTCGTATTTTCGCGAAAAGGGTTTCGCGTATGAGCTATGAAGAGGATGTACGCAAGAGCGTGGAGGTGCTCCGCCGCGGAGGGGTGATCCTCTATCCCACCGACACCATCTGGGGATTGGGTTGTGATGCCGCCTCGGAAGAGGCTGTGGGCCGCATCCATCAGATCAAGCGGCGCCCCGCAGGGAAAAGCTACATCCTCCTGGTCACGGCGGAGATGCTGGAGCGGTATGTGCCGCATCTCTCCCCCGCTTTGCGGCGGGAGATGACCGCAGGGGATCGTCCCACTACCTATATCCTGGAGGGGGTGCGGGAGGTGAGTGAGGCGGTGCGTGCTGCCGACGGCACGGCAGCCCTGCGGGTGCCTCGCGATCCTTTTTGCCAGGAGCTCCTCGAACGCTTCGGCGGCGCGATCGTCTCCACCTCGGCCAACTTTGCCGGCATGGCGCCGCCCGCCCACTTTGGACAGGTCGACCCTGCCCTTGCCAGCCAGGCAGACTATGTGGTGAGGTGGCGCCAGGACGACCGTACCCCCGCACAACCCTCCCGCATCCTGCGCATCCTTGGCGACGGCCGGCGCGAGGTGATCAGGGAATGAACCCTACTCTTTTACCAGATTTCCGCTGCCGGTGATGTCCGCATCGATGATCGCCGGCCCCCGGTAATGAAGAACCCCACTGCCGGTGATGTTGACTTTCAGGTTTTCTTCTGCCCGTACATATGCGTTGCCCGAGCCCGTAATGACGGCTTTGACATTTCTTGCAGGCAGCTCTTCGGCACGGATCTGCCCCGAGCCGGTGACCAGGACGTACAGATCCTCCACGCTCCCTTTTCCGCCAAGACGGATCGTCCCCGAACCGGTGACGCTGGCTTTGACCGAAGCGGCCTGCAACTCTGGGATCAACATCTGGCCGCTGCCGGTCACACCCGTCTTGAGATCCCCTTTCGTATGGAGTGGGGTGACCGCCTTCACCACCGCCGAGCCGGTGACATATATCCGTTCCATGTGGGGTGTGGTGATGAAGATGCGGATGCGTCCTTTCGGGGCCCTGTTGCCGGAGTATTTTTTGTAGAACCGGATCTTCAGCATCCCTCCTTCGACCGTGGTCTCCACCTTTTCCAGAAAGCTTTCAGGGCCTTCGAGTATCACCTTGGTAGCGGGTCCCTGCCGCAGTTCCACATCCGCCGAGAGGACAATGCTGATACCGTTGAAAGAGCGGACGCTGCGTTCTTGCCGCACAGATGCCCCGGAGAGGGTCGTGCCGGTCAGGAACAGCATCATGGCCGCAACGGAGGATAAAACGTTTTTCTTTTTCATGGTGCATGGGGTCTTTGTTCACGTATAAGACGTCGGTCGTGCCGGAATGTTGCCTGGATCCGGGGATTTTCTCACCATTCCTTCTTCGGGAATCCAAAACTTTCGGCAAAGTGTGACGAATAGGATTCAATAAAACAAAGACAGTCAAGTAAAAACATGGCACATGCTACGTAGAGAGCTACGTAGCCAACTGCGTAGTTGGCTGTTTGGCGTATGGGAGGTGTTGAGTAACAGCAGGGTGTGAGGAGGGGAGGGATCAAGTCTCCTCGGGGTTGAAAAGGCCTTCGGGGAGGGCAAAGCGGACGTGGTTCGATTTGCGGTCGATCCGGGTGATGAACGCTTCCCGTGCGGGGATCATGTAAGTGGCCTGACCGGAAGTGGCTTCAAAGAGGGGATTTTCGGGGATATCGAGGAAGCCCGTGATCGTTCCCGTGATGCCGGAAGTGGTGTCTTCAAAGGTATATCCCGTGAAAGAAAAGGGATCATGGTTTCCGGCGGGGAGGTATTTGGGTTCGAGGAGCACCTCGGCGCCGCGGTAACGCAGCGCCCGGTCGCGGGTGGTGACATCCTCGAAGAAGAAAAGGTATGAGCAGGGGCCGAACTCACCGGCCTCTTCGACGG
>Ga0256835_1000408_pt1 | contig 32564 bp, 49 predicted proteins | sample PIR30metaG_FD_185972 | JGI IMG/M metagenome (GOLD analysis project Ga0256835, IMG submission 185972) | Hydrothermal vent microbial communities from East Pacific Rise, Pacific Ocean - PIR-30 | ecosystem: Environmental > Aquatic > Marine > Hydrothermal vents | place: Pacific Ocean: East Pacific...
ATTGTTATGTATATATATATCATTATAATATATTGTGGTGTTGGTGGTGTGTGTTTGTGTTAGGAGTAAGTTTGTGCGTTCTCTGTTGGTGGAATGGCGTGTAGTGTAGCGTGTAGTGGGCCCTTCGCTATAGCTTGTTGTTGATGGTTGTTAGCCCCCTTCCTTATAGTTTGCTGGTGGTTCATTCTCTGTTGGTGGAATGTAGTATAGGGTAGTCTCTTCGCTAGAGTTAGTGTTAAGATAGTGTTAGGCTAGGCTAAGCTAATGCTAGTAGTGATAATAGCTAGTATGAGCGTAGATTATGGCTTAAACCAGCTAGTTTTAGGCTTAGTTGAGGTAGGGCTTACTAGAGCAGCTGTAGGGGCTCGAGTGATGTGTGTGGTAGGCTATTATGAGAGAAACATGTGGTATTAGGCGGAAAACACTAGAGAGCAGTACAATTAAGAGAAACAGGTAGAATAAGAGAGAGGTAGAGAAACTATATCAGGCTTGAAACAATAAAGCAACAAACACGGATAAAACAACAATACAGTTAGAGAAAACACAGAGAAAAAACAAAACAAAAAACACTAAAACAAACCAAACCACCAAACAAAGAAAAACAACAAAGGGGGCATCAACAAACAACACGGAAAAACATGATGTTAAATAAGATGAGTATGTTACATTCTAATTATTATCCAGTCAGGTGATAATGTGCTGAAGCCTAGTATTCCCCATACCTTGTATTGTTGAATTATTAATGAGCTGGGTGGTGCTGATGGTATATATAGCTCGTATTTGAAGTAGATGTTACCCGTATAAGATGGAATTGACCTAACTATACCACCATTTAGATTAACTATATATGCAGAGCTTATAGTAGCACTAAGTGTTCCAGTATTCTGTGTTGCACCACTATAGTAGACTGCCTTTGACTCAAAGCTGAATATTTCGTTTAGACTAGTATCTAGTAGCTTAATAGTGATATATCTTTCAGTAACAAGATTAGTCTTAGGACCACAGATTACAATTAATATATAGTACTTGTTATACTCTAATTGAACATACTTGTATATAGTGTTATAGGCTGTTATCTCAAAAGTCATTACTGGATTATTCTCTATATCAACTGTAAATATTGATGCCTCTATTTCGCCTGTAACATTATTAGTAGTATCTTCTATTGTATCGTATATTGATATTTCAGGTTGTACTGTATAGTACTTGTTGTTTTCAGTATCTTCATAGTATCCTATGACAGGGTCTACTATTTTGAATGCCATTATCAATAAGATTCCATAATTATAATATGATGTATATTCTAAATTGGTATAAAATGATGTTAAATTATATGATATAGGTATATATTTTTGTAATAGCGATTGTAATACATTGTCGGGTAATCCTGCAACTGATGTTTCACGTACTATCTTATTTGTTAATATCGAGTTTTGAGCTAAATAGTATTCAAATGAGTTTGGCATTCTACAGAAATCATCAATGTAGAACAAACTAGGTCTATAACCAGTAAACATTAACTCATAGTTTAAGTTGTTCAACAAGTCAATGAAGTAATCAGATGATAGGAAATCAATTGGTGATATACCGCTTGGATTTGTACACTTAGTTGATGGCTGAGCCTTTAGTTGTTGTAGTATGTCATATACTTTCCATAACGCGTCTACTTTGAGGTTGTGGTCTTGTGATAGTATTATGTCTCCTGATTTGACGTATCTCATTTGGCTTAAGATGTTGTGTAATTGTGATAACAGGTTATCTATGTTGCTCATAGTTTACCACGTGTTTTCTATTTGTTTCTACTACTTATATTGTTTAAGCACTAGTCGTATCATGTATAGTGATTGAGAAACTATGGGTCGCCGTACAACTCAAGGTATACTAGGATGAAGTAGACAGTTGTCGAGAACAAGACTAGTGGTAGAAGCAATAGAAAGGTTTGAGGGAGGCTCAGGGTAAAGTAGGCTATGAAGAAGAATACAAGTATTATTACTTCATATAGTAGTAGTTCCTTCGTCTTCGTTTTGGCTCTCCATGTATTTCTATTATTCTGCCTTTAATATATTTGTCTCTGAGATGCTCGTAGTAGACATGCTCTATCAGCTTATACACGTCATCGAATACTTCAAAACAATACTCGCATCTCCATCTATCGTTTCGTAATCTTTTGACGTGATGTATCATATCGTTGAATACTTCTACAGCGATATTGAATATCATGAATATGGTTCTTCCACAATCGCTTACACGAAGATGATTGTATACACCGTATTTTCTACTGTATCTCTTGCCACATATTGGGCATATCCCTAGCCTCACTTTGTTTATGTCTATTCCTACTTCTTTGTACACTAGCTTCATCAGGTATCTTAGCCTATACCAATCATGACTATCATATATGAATACTTCCATGAAGCCATACGTCCTCATAAGTCTATACCCTTAACCTTATCTATTATTTCGCTTGGGATATAGATGTAGTCTTTGAGATGGTTTAAGGCTAAGATAAAGTATTGCTCTCGCTCCCTAGCCGTCTTTGCTGAGTAGCGTTTTCCTTCTATTGTTTTAACAGGTCTAGTCCAACTCGTTGAGTCGAAGCTTTGAACATACTTAGATATACTCTTTACAACATCTAGTTTCAAGCCCAGTCCAAGAGCGTGTAGTAGTTTTCTTTCTTTCACTACGCTATAGGCTATTGAGCAGAGTATTTTTTGGCATGGATAGTTTACTACACGTCTATGACGCTTCTTTACGCTACAATAGAGTTTGCATGGAACGGCTATCTTCCTTATATTGTCTATCGTGAATGCTTCTGAGATAACCTTATCCATTGTATAGTCATAGTTGTAGTGTGCTACTAGCATACACTCATAGTCCTTGCAAATGACATTAGAAGCAATTCTAGCAGCTTCCAAGGTGAATTCAGGGCTTCGTATCCAATCAGGCGTTATCACAGTAATTGAGCGAGGCTTTAAGCGACGATATACTATGTCCGTGAAAGCCTTCAATTTCCAAATCCATAAACGAGTATCAGGGCGCTGGTTCTTACTAACATAGTTGAACATTCCATTATCAATTATAACATGATAGTATTCACGTTCAGTCAATGAGATATTGTTGTTAGACAATGAGAGTACTTGGTAGGGCCACCAATTTGGAGCATTAGAAGAATAGAAGTATAATTTAAGGTTCTTCATGGCTCTTAAGCCTCTACTTCGACTTCTACGTTGTCTTTCTCGTTGAATACTAGTTTGACTTTGAATTTGAAGCACTCGTATTTTCTTGTTAGATTTGTTTTAATGTAGTGTACTATTTCTTCAGCGATGGTGCAGAACTCGCTTGTTATCTTATTGTATAGTTCTAGTACGTTGTCTATGAATGAGTCGAACTCTACATTATAATCAGGATTGCATGGTTCCACGATTACTACTAGTTTCTTTGTCTCAATGTCTCGTTCGCTTATACAACACTTCCATTTCTTCAGGTTAGTGAATGTGAATGTTGTCTTCTCTATTGGTATTCCTGTCTTTATTTTTAGGGCTTGCTTCTTCATTGTTGTTTCACCATTGCTTGAGTTTTAGTATTGTTGAAGATTTTACTAGTAGTTGCATCTTTGATAGCTTCATGTACTTTGATAGAATGCTTAATAATATGTAGTTGTGTGATGTCAGGTTTGCTATTAGTTGTGCTTTTACTATGTATTCGTTGTAATGATATTCTTCTGTGCACTCGAAGTAGTTACAACTTGTTTTAACGTCTATTATATCGTGTTTAGCGTCTACAGGTACTATTAGCTCGTTTTCAACGTAATTGTATGGTACACCTAGTGTTACATGTTTTTCTCTACGAGTAATAGACAATACTAAGCCTTCCAATGGCGTACGATAGAACGCTATCACAAGGTTTTTGTCATCGTGTACTCTACTACAATAGACTTGATAATTTGATAACTCCTTCATCATATCTGAGAACTCTTTCACGCTTAAAGCATTATACATTTCTACTAGTACGTACATGTTCTCCATGACACATACCACCTATAATACATATTATAATATGTATTATACAGGATGGCTCATGTTGTTGTTTTGTTTGGACTAGTACTCTATTATGTAGTTGAATGATATGTATACTTTCAATCCCCTGTAATCGCATAGCTTCTTTAGAATCCTCAGGTATGGTGGTGTCTCTACTTTTTTCAATACAATGTCTCCGAGGAGGCTTCTTGCTTTCTCTATTTTTGATAGCATGTTTCTTAGTTCTTCTTCCTTGAGCTTATCGCTAGTTAGCTCTATGCTCGTGATTATCAGGTCGTAGCTTGAGGCTTTGATGAATGCTTTGATTTCATCCATTCTCTTTCTTATCTCTCTCTTCAGGTACAATCTATCTAATACGAGATATACTTCGCCTTCCATTGGCTTCCATGCATAAGTCAAAGTATTAGCGTAATCATAGTCTCTTAGAACATGTTCCTTGAGATAACTCAATAAGTCTAGTAGTGCACTTAGCTTCTCATCCCTCAACGTCATCTCAGAGTACTTCTTGTATATGCTACTTAGTTCATCTAGTACTTTTTCTCCCACATCACTCATATTCTATTCACCTATCATGTTTTTTAGAGAACTCTTAATCGCTCAACAACTCCTACGCCTACTTCTTCGCCTAAAGAGAAGTTTATGTATTGCCTTAGAATACTACAAGAGTATTCCTTGTGGGAAATCAGGCATTCTATTAAAAGCCTTATTATCTCGCTTCTACTAAGACCAACTCTTTTAGAAAAACGGTCTAGATTCTCAAGGTCTTTTTCACATAGTTTGAATGTCACGGTACGCATGGACATGCATAGACCACCAACTATAGCTATAGATTAGATATTACTTAACAGATACCACTATGCGATTAAACGGAAACCAAAGAACCACCTACACGTATAGTTCAACTAGATATACATGTAAACCATTAAACCATACAATTCTATACACGGGAAACTTGAAACATTAAAGCAACAAACCAAACCAACACCCACGAAAGAAAACTTTAAATACCCGTATGCACACAACTAGTACACAGAACCAAAAAACACAAGCTAGGTGGAAAATATGGATATAATCTTACAAATAAGAAATCAGATATATGGTTTTTTTGAAAAGTATAAGTCAATAACAAAGAAAGAAGAAAAAATGCAAACCTTAAGAGTATTATTAAATATGCTTCAGAATAAAGTGACTGACATACCAAGTATAGAGAGCATGATAGATGAAGCTTGGAGAGAACCATTAGGAGAAGTAGAACTTTGGATTTATGTGAACTATCTAGAACCAGATATAAGGAGTAAGATAAGGGAGCTTGAAAGCTATCTAGGAGCTACAGACACTTATCTGCTTATAACAAGTTATGATGTAATAGGCGATAAAATAAACCCAATGGACGAAGAAATAGTTAATAAGTTCAAGGAGATAATGGGTAATGATATAATTGTAAAGTATAGAGGCTCTATAATTGATATAATGAAGAAGCTAGGAGAATACAATGAATTAAAAATATACATAGTATTCGAGAAATACATACCACGCGAAGAAGAAGAAGACCCATAAGGTGATTTTAAGTGGTTAGAAACAAGTATTTCAACCAATGGAAGAACAAGGCTATGGTCGTTTTATTGAACTTGCTTAGAAAAGCAGAAGAAGAGAAAAACCTAGAATTAGCAAGGAACTTGAGAAACCTAGTGACAATGCTATCTGATTTGCGAGCCAGGGACCTTCACAGCTTCCTATTCCTAGTAAGAGTAGTTGCAGACCACTATAACATACCAGAAATTTTGAAGATTATCCCTAAACCAGAGGAAGTAGAAAAGTTCTACAGGTGAAACAAGAGATGACTATATATAAAGTAATATTCCCAACGAGAAATAACACGATGATATCATTAGTAGACGAAAAAGAAAGGTATGGAGAGACGTATATAGAGTGTAGTAACTATGTTAGCAGGTCTGGGGCGACTTATGACCTTTGCTACGAGTTTAATGAGAAAGGAGAACCAGTACAAACTACAGGGCTAAAACCTATCTCAGAAGTATTGATGACGTACATAAAAGAAGGATTGTGGCATTACGCTTACGACAGGATGCCTCCCAAGGAATTTAGAGACTATGGCGAAGAATTAAATGAAGCAATGAGAATACTAAACACTATATATGACGATGGGCTGAAAGAGTATCACTTGCAGTACTTGCTAATACGGATTAGCAATGGATTTACTGTTTATGTGAAACGATTCTATGATATAAGGAGACTACTAGCGATACCAGAGCCTGTAGTGAAACAAAGCAATTTAGAAGTGTATAGTATAGAGCCAATAATTCGAGTAAAAGGTCAGAGAGTAAGACATATTGAGATTAGTGGTCACACAGTAGCATTCACGTATAGTGTAATAGAGATAGCTAAGAGAGAAACATCAAAAATACAAGCAGTACTAGTATACAATGTAGAAGAAAATAAAATAGTAATGGCCCACCCAGAACACGATACCGTTAAGTTCACGTTAGAACCAGGATTGTACTTATTCATACATATTAGGACGCATCAGGTAGACTAAGCTTTTTTAGCCTTAACATAATGCTATTTTCTTCCCCCATTATTGTATTCTAAACTTCGTTTTTTAGCATAAACTTTATATACCCGTGTACACATAACTATAACACAGAACCAGGACACATACATGTGGTGTAAACCATGTACTCAGAAAAAATAGTTTCAATACAATTAGATAAGAAGTTTTTTGAAGTACTAGAAAAAGTAGTAGATGAAGTAAACAGAAAATACAATTACCCATGCATTGGTGTAAGTGATTTAATATTATATTTGATGGCTGAAAGCTTAGGAGCAAATGGTACAACTGATGTTAAAGTAGAGTTCTTTAGAGGAAAAAGAGTAATCGCAGAAAAACATTACGGTAACGTATGCTATGAAGCTTTCATAGATGCTACAGAACTACTAGATAAAGAACTGGGTGAAGACATTGAGTAAAAAGACTTATTATGAGATAGAGATTGATAAGAAGCAGTTAGCTAAGATTTTGTCAGGGCTTATCGCTGACATCCTTTCAACTGACATAACTATAAAGATGAATAGACGTAGACATAAGATTTTTTTAACGTATATAATGTCTAAAGCTGCTGAGTTTACTATTCAACGTCTCGACTTAGACTACATTACCGATAAGATAGCTAATAAAATGATTAGAGATAGAGAATATATGAATGTACTAGTGAGTAAACTAGCAAATAAGCTTATTGATGAAGTTAAAGAAGAAGTTATCGAAATATTGGAGAAAAAGATTGACTTAATATTGTCTCGTGTCTCCAAGTGATTTTTTATTATGTTTTTCATGCTTTTACTTGATTTGTGATTTTTGATTTTATTTTTTATTTATTTTTTTGGTTGTTTGGTTAACTGGTTTTTTGACTTTATTATCTTTTTACTTGTTAGGTGTTTTTCTTGTTGTGTTTTTTATAGTTTGTGTTGAGGCGTTAGGTTTAAAATGTGTTGTCATCGTTTCTAAGTCACTTGGTGTTATATATGAGTTGGGTCGTTAGTGAAGAAACACAACCAGAAACCCAAACCCAAGAAAAAGTAAAGATATACATAGACAACGAGTTTTTCAATGAGGTAGAAAAAACAGTAGAAGCAATAAAGCAGGGTATAAGGGATGCTGCTGTATCAAAGGGTTATGCGAAAGTGTACGTGTTGTACAAGGATTCTCAGGGTGCTATGCATCCATTGAGTCCTGCTGAGCTAGAGAATGTGTTAAATGATATAGTTGAGATACACATATATAAGCTAGACTACGCTGGTTAATCCATTCTTTTTTTCTAAAACCCATTTAATTACGAGAAAATGGTGATGGGATATGGTTATTATAATTGATAATGTTTATGACTTCGCTACGAGTGAACTATATCGTCCTGTATTTGACCAATCCGTGCAGTTGTTGAATAAATATTTTAAATATATATACATTGTTAAGAAATACACTTGGGAGTTTAAGGAGTCAATAATACGTGATAGCCTTATAATATTATGTATTTCATGTACTGAAGACTGTATACCGCCAAATATCCGTGAGCACAAGATAATTCCATTAATACCACCAATAATATCATTGAGTAAGCTGGCAAAACGATATGTAAGGATGCTTAATATACCAACAATAAATAAGCCATCATTCCTAATAGAATATAGGAGAAGACTTGCACCTGCCGCTGTATACTATAATAGAGAAGCCAATGTACTATACATTTTTATGCCATTGATACTTGACATTAGATACTTGCTTAAAGTAGTTGCAATCGCCATAACAATGCTATACGACTACATATTCGCTAGAGACAACGACCTATTCTACTATGGTTTAAGCAAGCTAATTGAAACATATTCGATGGCAGCGAATAATATTAGTATAAACTGTTATTGCAAGTACAGGAACGACTTAAACGATATTCTAGTAAACCTTAGAGTAACACACGATAGAATAGAAGTCGTAATACCGAAACTGAAGATAAAAATTCTTGGGTATGCTAGTCAGTACTATAATAAACTATATGATGTACCAAACAACTATTATCTAATGCTGTATGGTGCTAAATTCGTGTTCAACGTGAATGGTAAGTTAGTTGAATCATATGTTGGAAGGCAAGAAATACTTGAGAACGATGACTATAGAGATGACTTGAAACACGATAACATACAATACATTGAAAACAGTGGTATTTGCCTTGGAGAATCAGAGCTACGCATTAACTTGAGGAATGAACTTTGTAGCGAAGTAACATCGTTCATCAACAAAGTTGTAAGCATGCTAGCATATCCAAACGCTGAGAACAACTTTACACATGACGAATATACAAACATATCTGAAGTACTAATGAAAATAGCTAAAACACATGGATATAAAACCAATGAAAAAATATGGGTGGTAGAGTAATGAATGGATTCGACATAATACTTAGAAGATACTTTGTTGACGTACACCAGCGAAGCCCAACTACATTGAATGATAGAGTATTGCAGATAGGGGCTGGAGGCGTTGGTACATGGTTTGCTATACTATACGCTATGTCATGCAGTCATGACGCTAAGCTGATAGTTGTTGATAACGATGTATTAGAGCCATCGAATGCTAATAGACTACCATATCCATTAAACATATTCTACGCTAACATGCCAAAATCATATGCACTAAGAAAGTACCTATCATTGCTACGACCAGGGCTAGGAATAGAAGTATACAAAGCTGATATCAGGGAACTAGATATTGAATCATTAGTGAACTATAATGGCATCAACGTTATAGTTGATGCTACTGATAATGTTGAGACCCAGAAAGTAATAGAAGAAAAGGCTAGGAGGCTTAGGAAACACTTACTGTCATTGCATTATGATGGAGAACATATTAGCGTTATATGGTGTCCTAATGGAGAGTGTATTGACACGTGGAGTGTTGATGAAGAAGCTAGACACTATACAACGCCATCACTAGCCTATGTCCCAGTAGTATTAGCTGGGATTGGTGTTAGTATACTTATTCATAAGCCTAATAGACCATTAATTGAAACCTATGATTTACGTTTAAGAGAACAAGGTGAAAGAAATGAAGATAACTAGGATTTTCACTAAGGATAAGAAGAATAGCGATACTAGCACTAGCATTGTATCTAGTGCTTATGCTTGGAGTATTGATTTACCTATTAGTCATGACTATCGTTGTCCATTCATCAAGCATACTGAAATGTTGGTACTAGTACCATTTAGCCTTGTAATGATTGCACGTAGAAGTAATAGTATATCAACTGAGTTCATGTTATACGCTAAAGTAAAAGAACAAACCGATGACGTAGTAGTAGTAGACAATGAATATTGTGTTCCAAGGCAAGAAGCAACTAGTACTAGTGTTAGAAACCTTGAGCCAGAGAAGTGCAAGGACTATAACGTTGTTATTCACAAACATCCAAGCAATCTACATAACTTTTCATCAATAGATGAAGAGTCAATTAACAGTAACAACGATGTTAGCATACTAATAGCAGACTCCAAGATAGTTAAAGTAAAAGTCAGGAAGAGAGCACAATGCGGAGCCATATTCATGGTTGACGCTGAAACAATGACATATCTACCACAAAGCGTAAGCGATGAAACTAGGCTTGCAGTAGAAGTTGTTAAAGAGATAAGAGATAAGATAACGTACACAGTATACCATTATTATCATACTCAACCATCATATATCAATAACGAAGAAATATATAGCAAATACCATAGGAGTAGTACACGTAAAAAAGGAGAAGAAGAAGAAAACTTAGAATATTATCCATACTATGGTGGTCTATATGACGTCGAATAAATACTTTACTGAATGGAAAAACAAAGCAATGGCAATACTAGTTAATCTATTGAAGAAAGCTGAATCAGAGAACAATACTAAGCTAGCAAACGATTTAAAGCAACTGATAAGCATGCTCAAGGACTTACGTACTAGAGATTTGCATAGTTTTCTATACTATGTTGTAATTGTAGCAGACTACTATCATCTAAAAGAGCTATTAGATATAGTGCCAAGCAAGGAAGAAATAGATAAAATACTAAGATAGCTTATCTCATAAATATTTTTTTACTTGAATATAAGCCTTGTATTGATAATTTATCAGTGTAAAAAAGATTCAATATTTTTCTCTTTAATAAAATGCCCTATATAGTTTCGCACCCTTTTCCTCACTTTTCTCTTACATTGCAATACCTGTTACTCTTTCAAGTTGTACTGTTGGATATGATGGTGGTGGATTAGCGTATTGTATGTAAGCGTATATTCTTATGGCTTTGATTGTTCTTCCTGTTGGTATTAGGCTATATATGTATCTTATCCATTCATCTATTTTTGTAGCGATTGATAGATTGTATGATTTCAGGGTTACTTCGCTTCCATCATCTAGGAGTGCTGTTATCCTTGTATTCAATTGTATTGATAACGCTATCTCATCGCCTATCGTTACCGTTGGCTCGGGGTCTACGTATTTTCTTATCATGACTAGGTCGAATGATGCTTGTGCTGTTTGTCCCCTGTCAAGTATTGCAACGTCTACTATTCCGCCAAAGGTTGATGGGTATGTTATGTTTGTTGCTTGTTGTGAGCCTACTTTGACTAACACGTACTTGTTGTTGTAGAATCGTACTATTACTTCCATCCATGGGCTTGGATAAGATATTGAGGTTCCAAACGAAGCCCAGGTATCGTTCCCAGTAGCATATACTGGGTTTCCACTCGTTGATGTAGGTGGGTTAATGCCTGCTCCAACCATGTTTCCATTGCTATCCCTAACAACTATTGCCTCAGTATTACCATAGTAGAGGTACTTTATGAAGAAGCGTAGCTCGAAGTTCTTTAAGCCAAGATTAATGGTCTTCTTTACTAGCTCGCTAGCGTTCTGAGAAGAAGTAATACCCTTCGAGCCATGATATGCATCGCTTGTTACCTGTATTTCGCCTTGCGAATAAGCGTTACCATAAGTCTCTGAAACCCATCCATCCTGGCCCGCAAGTGGCTTGTTCAACTCGTATTCTTCGAAGTCCTCGAAGAACAAGAACACCTTAGTTGGGTCATTGTAGGATTGATAGGGGTTGTTTGAGCCATAGCACATCTTTATCTTAACAGTAGAGTTAGCAGGGATTGAGGGGACCTTAACCCATATCAATCCTATCTTGTTCTGTGTATCCCATTTTTCAATCCAATAGTATAACGGGTTACCGTTCTCGTCTAAGAAGTATATGTCGCTTCCATCGGGCTGAGTCTTCGTGAAGTCAAAGTTGTTAGCGTTGAAATCAAGGCGTATAACGTAGTCTGTCAAATCCTGCGATGTATTGTTTGTAATCGTTATCTCACGTATATAGCCCATGATAACATTGCTACTGTCAATTATAACGTGAATACCATCAACATAAGCAAGGTACTTTGCATTATCAGGAGGCTTTACCTCACCAATCAATTTTTCTATCGTATTATCAATTATTACAGGGTCTAATCCCTCATTAATCGAGATTGGTTTAACCGTTACTCCCACCTCTATTCCAATTCTACGTATAATATCTTGTGTATCAGATATATTAACTCCAAGGGCTTTAGCGATGTCTCTTAGGATTTGTTCATCTCTTCCACGTACAAGGTAGTACAGGAATAGAGAATCAGCTTCTTTTTGCAATGCTAAATCCTTGTAAGTCTGAGTAAGCCTCCATAACTTTTCAGCGAACCACATGTATTCTTGCATGATGTAAGTGTCTTTTCCATACTTTGCTAATATTCCACGTACGAGTTTTATCAGGTATTCTTGGAGTACTTGGTAGTCTAAGACTCTCTCTAAAGCCATGTCCTTGACTGCTTCGAATTGCTGTTTATATATGTCAGGTTTCATCTTAGCTTCCCACAATTTTGCACGAAGGAATGGGTTACGGCTCATTGTGTAACGTCTTTTTCTTGCCATTCTTTCACCTCTATAATATATTACTTGTATAGTACAAGTTATATTATATTATACAGTAATCATGTTGGCGGTCTCCATCCCATCCCAAACATGGCTGCTACAAAAGAGAGAATGATAGTGATTAGGATTATCATGTACTTGAAGTAGCCGTTACGCTTACTCAATTCCTGTTTTATATCACGTATCTCTTTCTCCATATCATCCATTCTTGCTTCTAGTTTTGATATCCTGCTTTCAATTCTTAGTAGAGTTTTGAATAATTCATCTCTTATATCCAATGACGGTGAAGTTTCCCCCTTCCTCATACTCTACACCCCTAAAACCTATATGTTCTAATAGACGTTTAAGAGTAACGGGATGAAGAACGTGGAAGTGCGTCTTATCACTTAGTGCACATTTATCGTAGCATATGACTGATTGTATGAATAATGCTCCATTGAAACGTAATACTCTATATACTTCGTACAGGGCTTTAACATAGTCTACGATGTGCTCTAGGACCTCAATCATTACTACTAAATCGAAAGAATTCGATGGGAATTCGAGGGCTTCAGCGTTCATGATGTAGTGTGGATAGTCTTTTCTACGGTCTATTGGTTCTACTATGTCTACTCCAACATAACTCCATGAATAATGTTCTTCAGGGAAGTAGTGTTTAAGCCAACCAACCAACATACCCTTATAACAACCAATCTCAAGTATATCCAAGTGTTCATGGTCTTCGTATAATCGCTGTATCAGTCTTCTAAGAGTATCTTGTTTTACTAGTAGTATTCCCCATGCGTTTCTTTCGCCTTCCTCAAGTGCTAACTGTTTTATAGTCTTAACAACCATGAGTAATTCACCTAGCTAACTCGTTTACTATAGAATTGTATATATTGTATAATCGGCTTGCAATGAAGGGCCAGTTGAATCTTGGACGTACGTGTTTTTCTACGTGTTCTCTTACTTTTGCTTTGTATTCTTCTAGATTGTCTAGTATTTCGTGGGCTTTGTCTACTGCTTTCTCTACGATTACTTCTACTCCACGTCCATCATGAATGGGATTATCCTTTAGAACATATGGGCAGGGCTTACAGTCTACAAGACTAAATGATGGAAGGTATTCAGTCCATGAGCCTTCCTTGGCAGCTAGCACTACTTCTCCTCGTACCAAGGCTTCTAAGCCATTGTGCTCGAAGCCTCCTCCACGACTAAACAATGGATAAATATCACATAAATCATAGAGTTCAATTTTTTGTTCTTCTGTGAGCCATCCATAGATGTGGATAACACCTAATTGACGCATAAGCTTAGCTTCCTTTCCATCACTTGTACGTGTCTTAAAGACTAACATAACGTCTTTACGCTCCTTCTTTAGACGCTTGTAGAACTCGTAAACCAAATCAAAGCCTTTCCTGTAGGGACTATGCCACAGGTAGTAAAGTAATAGATGAAGCTTCTTTTCTTGTTTTAGCTTGTGCAGGTCGTGGAAGTATTTTATTGTCTTTGGCTTATGGTACCATTCAACGTCTAATCCATGCGGGACTACATAAACAGGTACTCTTACTCCACTTTTCTCATATACTCTCTTAGCATAACTTGATGGTACGACTATTGCCTTAGCATAGTTTGTAATTGATACAGCTAGATTACTAATGTGGTCTGAGTCTGCTACGTCTATTCCTATTAAAGCGGTGTACATGTGGAGTTTACGTGAAATAAACTTGGACGCACGTATCATACAGTAATAGAATGGATGAATAAAGACTACAGGCTTACTATGAGGAGTGATGTGGGGGAAGGCAAGTTCATCTACTTCCTCGATGTGAACATACTTCTTCATGTACTCTATGTGCTTACGTGCAATCAGGGTAAATGAGACTGTGTGCCACATTGGATAGACATACCATAAGCTAGGCTTATTCGACATTAGCCTAAACATTGTGAATGGCATAAAAAACACCTGTATTCATTTTTATTCTTCGAAGGCTATGAATATCTCAACGTTTCCAAGGCTTCTAACATATACTTTCCTTGGATTCTCTACCTCAAATACCTCTTTATCACTTGGCTCTAGTATGAATTCTTGCTCGTTTTCATCTCCAACGTATACTAGGTACATAGCCCATGATGGGACCTTAATGTGTATTCTTTTTACTAGTAAGTCTACTGTCGAAAGTGGTACAGGTGTCGAACCAACGATTAATCGTTGTGTCTTAAGGCTTGTTGGTCTAAGAGTATTATTGTATATTGTATCTATCTGAGTCTTTGCTTCATCTATGAATCTGTAGACTTGTACAGGGTCTCCATCCTTGAGTACTTGTTTACCTTGAACGTATAGGTTATCGTTGAAGTATCCATAGTGAGCGTAGATGTCTTTCCATTGTTTTGATTGGTCGCCTATATCGTACTTGTTGTCTTCAGAAGGCTTTATGTCGCTATTCAATCGCTCCAGGTCTTCGTACTTTACTGAGTCAGCAGTATAAGCGTAGAGAATATCGAGAGCGTCTACTACAGCGTTCCATTCGCTTGGAAATAGTACTTCTACTCCTTTGTGTCGTAAGCCTACCCATGTCATTTTCTATTTTTTCACCTCATTCTTGGTTGTTTAGACATTTGTTGTAGCCTATTAGATAGCTCTCTTAGCTCTTTGAGCGTCTTTGAGAGCTCTCTTACTATCTCGTTAGCCTGCTTCTCCATGTCCCTTATTGCAGAGTCTATTTCACGTAGTATTTGTTCAGGTGATTTAGATTGAGTGTTAGGGTTGGACATGTTTTTTCACCTAATAGATAGTTTAGACAGTTGTCCTAAAAAATAATATCACCTATAACTACGCCTTGTTCTACTGTATCTCATCTTACGTCTATCAGCTAACCACACGTAGAACTGTATTTCGTAGTCATCAACACCCCACTTCTTGAGTTCATTTAGTTCATGTATGAATTCATCTCTAGTGATAACGCCGTGAGCATAGTCATTTATCAACTCAGTAATATAGCGTTTAACTTCATCGTAGACAGGTTTAACACGTATGTATTCTTCCCACATCTTCTTGATGAACTCCTTAGTAGCATTGTCTACTGGTAGTTTGTCTATCATCTTATAGACTTGTGCTAACGCTAAGTTCCTTGCACTTGGCGAGTATTCAGCCATGACCACTAGGCTCTTTGGTGTTCCTATCAATTCTTTATAGGCTCTATATGATGCTAGGAGGTCTGAGTTGTAGAGTATAAGCTTGATTTCTTGGTCTTCGTATCCAAATGGCTTGACTCTCTCCAAGGCTTTCTTGAGTTCATCGTATGTTATTGCGAAGTACTCATACATCTCTATTACTATTCCAACATACTTCTTAACTTCATCAATCAATGGCTTCAATGCTATGTACTTGCTCCATATTGGTATCCATTCTTTCGGCACGTGTCGTTTCTCGAAGACCTCGTAAGCTAGTTTTCTTACTTCAGGTACGATTTCGGCTATTGTCGCAATCATTGAAGGTGTTGGTATGTATTCTTTCTGAATCTCCTTCCATTGGTCTATCATTGCTTCAATTGTAGCTCTTAGCTTTCTCACGTAGATTTCCTGTGGTGTCCATCCAAACTCCTTCATTAGCTTCTCTATTTCTTTGCCATAACCATCAAGTGGTACTCCATAGCGTAGAGCTTTGAAGTAAGCGTATGCTAACGCCTTTACGTCATCGTATAATGGCTTTACTTGTATGTACTTTATCCATAGGTTGAGCCATTCCTTGGGTACTCCACGCTTTGACAATACTTCAAGTACAAGTTTTGGTGGTATTGTTATGTATTCTGATAATGTAGCAAGACCTAACGGTGTTGGCAGATATTCTTTTCTTAGCGTCTTTGCTTCATCTATTAGTTCATCAAGTTGTATTCTCAGGAAGAGTATCTGTAACTCTCTATCCGTATATCCTACCTGTTTTGCTAGTTCTAGTATTGTCTTCTCTATCTCTCCTAATTGCACATGATAGAGCTTAGCCTTCCTGTAATCCGTTAACAGGCTTCTAACGTCATCACGTATTGGCTTTGCTTCAATGTATTTAGCCCATATTGGTCTCCATTCAACTGGAACATTTCTCTGCTCAAATACCTCGTTCATGTAGTTGATTGCTTCAGGTACGATTTCGACTATTGTCGCTAGTTGCGATGGCGTTGGTATGTACTCTTTACGTACTATGCCATTGATTAAGTTCATTATTTCTTGTAGTGTCTCTACTTCGAGTGGTGTTAGATGTGCTCTATCCTTCATTACGTCTAGTATTCTTTTGACGTCATCAGGTGTTACGTAACTGTATGCTAGTCTATAGAATGTCCATGTTAGTAGTCTTCCAATCCAATATCGCACTCTCCTTATCTTGTAGATGTTCTGCATTATGTCTATTACTTTGGCATAAGAACTCCAGTAGTCCATGTCAGCCTGTAGTTCTAGTTCTTTACCTGTTAGGTCTTTGATTAATGGCTTGAACCAAGCATTGGTTATATTGATACCGTCCTTGAGTATTGCTATGTATTCGTCTTTTGTCGTAACAATGTATTCAGCGTAGCTTCTATTCAGTTCTTTTACTAGGTCTCTTAGGATGTCTAAAGCCCTATCCATTGCTGCACGTAGTTCTAGTAGTCTTCGCTCAGCGGGTAGGAACTTTATTGGTGCGTTGATTGCTCCAGCCTTCCATTTCTTATCCGTTGGGTCGAAGTACTCTACTATGAACGATGCTACGAAGAAGCCGTTTAGCAATGTGTCTATTGTAGTGTAGTTCCAGAAGCCTTCCTTAAAGAGATTTATGAAGCCTGTTCTTAGTAGTGTCCTTTCATCCGACAATGCGTTAATGGTTTCGCTTACTGCCGTAATAGGTACGAAGGCTGGATGAATGCCATTTGCTACTAGTAGTCTACAAAACGCTCTAAGGTCCATGTAGATTTCGCTTTCAACCACGTTTTCGACTACTTGTGAAACCATGTCCACGAATGGAGTTTCAGGGTATGGTTTAGGTGATTGTCCAACACTTGGTATTGGTACATTGACTTTCTCAGATATAAGGTCGAATAAAGCCCACTTCGCCATCCATCTAGCATCAATCTTGCCAGGAAGGTCAGCTGCTATGTCCCATAACATCCATGAGTCCGCAGTCCAATCGAAGTCTATGGGTATTGTTGCGTTTCCATATTGTATTATAGCTCCTTTGCGGAACCATGAGAAGTTTGATTTCTGTATCCATTTCAGGTAGAATGGAATAGCCTTGAACAACGCGTTATAGTCATAGTTAAGCTTCTTTGGCTCAACGGGTATTCCTGCTCCAAGCCATTTAGCATCTTGAGTAAACCAGTTCTTAATGAAGTCTGGTGGCTCATACCATAGCATTCCGCTTATTCCACGTACAAAGAATGTCCATAGTTTCTCAAAGCTTGGATACTCGAATGACATCATGTAGTACATCTTTCCAAGGTCTTGGTTGAGTCCATGCACTTTGATGAAGTTAGCCCATTCCATTGGGCTTTGGAATACATCTCTTTGCAACATTCTAACTAAGTCAGAACGTGATGGCAGGTCCCATAACAATGATAATGGTATTATCCTCTTTCCTCCAAATCTATCAGTTATGTGAGTGTAATAGATTACTCCAGGGTCGAATAGTAGTTTTGCAACATCATCCGAATATCCACGTAGTGCAAAGAATTGTAATAGTCTATCATATAGTTTTACAAACTCCTTACCCCACGTTGGCTCTATCGTAGCCTTAGCGAAGAGCCTTCTAATGATGTCTCTTATCTGTGTTGTCGTTGGAAGTGCAAATGGTAGTATGTTACGTAATTGATATCTGAAAGCGTATTCAATTGGTTTCTCTATTGGTGATGCTAGCCAGAATGCTACGCTGAATGGAACATTGTAGGCTATTCCCCATGCTCCCTTCTCTATTACATCGGCTATTGTCTCGAATATTTCGCCTTCGGCTACTAGTTCAATTGTCATACCAAGGAATGGCAGAGCCGACATTAACGAATGTATCCTGCCTATGAAAGAATTTATTTCCTCACCTATGAACCTCATTGCTCCAAGAATTGAGGCTATCTCAAGTGTCGTTGGTATAATTGCTTTAAAGTAACTTGTTATGAACTCTGATATTGTCATCTTTCCTTGTATTAGCTTATTGTAGTTTTCTATTACTGCGTTTAGCATTGCTTGGAACATGGTTGATATAGGCTTTATTATGAACTGTGTCTTATTTGTCAACCACTTTGATACTTTGTATACTTCATCTTCTATTTCTGTGAAGAAATCTAGTAGACGCTTCACTATTTTTCCTAATGCGTTGATTGTTGGCTTTAATATGACGTCTTCATAGAACTTTAATGGGTCAGTTATTAATAGATTGAATAATCTATTCGCTTCATCTATCATGTCAATTATTCTTTCAATGAATGGTGGTAGGGGACCAAACAATTCTTTTATCACAGTAGTTAATGGTGTTGTAATGAATTGTTGGAACCATTGTGGGAACCATTCAGGGAATTTGAGGATTGCGTTGGTGAATCCAGTTAGTGCTACTCCAACTTGTTGTAAAGCCTTAGGTGCTTCTTGGAAGAATTGACGTACATAGCTTGGTAGTTTCTCGAATATCCATTGTTCTACGTTTTCTACTGACTTCTCTATGATGGCGGGGGCGTTCTCTATCATTGATTTAAGGGTATCCTCAAACCATTTCACGATTCCTTCGAGTTTGCTTGTTATTGTCTTGAATAGATTGTTTAGTTCATCGGGTATCTTTGATATAGCTGATACAATGTTGTTTATAGCTGACTGAATGCTTGATAAAGCCTTGTTCAACTGCTCAGTAAACGATGATACTAGTCCTTGGATATTGGATTTAATGGTGTCGAATATCTTAGTTAAATCGCTTGTAAGTGTCTTCAAGAAGTCTTTGAACTGTTTTTCAATGCTTGATACTACTTCTTGTAACGCCTTTGTGATGGTTGATGGTATATCCTTTATCATGCTCTCTAAAGCATTCTTTACGTCGCTTATAGTCGTTGTTAGAGCATTGTATATGTTGTTTATTTGTTGTCCAAGACCTTCTAGACCCTTTAACACGTTGTCTATTAGTTTTGGTACTTTGCCTAATGCGTCTGTGATTGACTTTATGATTGACTCTATTACTCTCCTTGCTTCATCGCTTAGTGATGCAAAACCGCTCTTTATGTAGTCTATTAGTGTGCTTATAACGTTCTGTATGCTTGATGGTATGCTTTCTATGAATGATACTACTTTGCTAAGAGCGTTCTCTATGATTGTTGGAATACTTGATAGGGTCTTGGTGATGTTTGTTATAGCCCATTCTATTCCCTGTTGTATCATGCTTGGTATCTTTGATATGAAATCGCTTATTGTTGATACAGCGTTAGATATTAGTGATGCTACTTTGCCTAGATTGTCCTTTATCCATGTTATTACGTTCTCTATTCCCTGTATAATCATGTTTGGAATATTGCTCACGTAATCAGCTATGGTCTTGAAAGCTGATTGAATCATGTTAACGAGGTTTGGTAGGTTCTCTGCTATGAACTTTACAGCATTTTCTATTGGAGTGATAACAATCTTGTTTAGTTGGTCGGCTAGCCAATGAATAGCTCCCCATATTACACTAGTTATAGTATTACTTATCTGCGATATACTGTCTATTATTTGGTTGAAGAATGATTGTATGGCTTTAGCGATTTCATCGAGAGCAGGCTTAATTAAGCCCCATAGATTGTTCACTATCCAAGATGCTACACTTGATAGAACATTGCTTATCCATTGCTTAAGTTGAGTTATAGGGTCTGTGATACCACCAATCGATGTGATAGCATGTTCTACTAGTTCTACAATGTCTATTTGGTCTATCGGTATAGCGTTAGAGAACAACTCATTTGTAACGTTGCTAACAGTTTCGTTGAAGTCATTGGACATGAACAGGTCTACTAATTGATTACTAAGCCATTCTATGTCTTCTTTTCTTACGTTGAATAAGTAATCGTTGTATTCATTGTTCAATCACTTATCACCCCTTTAACAAACTCTCTACCATAGAGAAAATCCATCAATTTTATCTTGGCTATTTCAGTCCTAAGCTTCTCTCTAAACTCTTCATTTGTACTAAATGTTATGTCGAATTGACGTGATATAATGCCATGATAATCTACTTTGACAACAGCATGGTAAATTGTTTTACCGTCAGGTAGCTTTGACTTTAGTGCTTCGAGTAAGTGTACTCTTACGCCATCGACTTCCAAGGTTATTGGGAGTATGTTTACTTCTATGACATGATTACTCATAGTATACCACTATAATAGAAATAAGAGTTAGAAATTATATATGATTATGTACTGAAAATTTCAACTATAAATTAAAAAAACTATTGGTTAACTATAGTTCAGGTTATATTATGTGTTAAAGGTTATCTTGAAAGCTTCTCTAACTCGCCTCGTAGCTCGAAGAGTTTCTTGAGTGTTCTTATCAATTCCTTACTCTTCTTTACAAGCGGACAGGTATTGGACTGTGCACATTCTAGTGTTGCTAGCTCGAAGCCTACTTCTTGAGCCTTACCTATGATTTCACCGAGAACTTCAGTTAGCTTTTGCCTAACAATGTCTGTTTGTGTTGGCTGAGTTGATGGCTGTGTTATTTGAGTTGGGCTAGGCTGTAGCGTCGTTGTTTGACTCTCAATCCTATCAACATTTTGGTTTGGGCTACTTCTTTGAGCCATGTTATCAGCCTATTATATATTTCTTCTAATACCTCTTGCTTTAAACCTTGTGCCTTCCAATGATTAATCCACCATTCCTTTGCTTCTTCATCACTCATAGAGTAGAATCCATCCCATCCCCAAGTATGCCTTTTAGCCTTTATATTAACTAGTTGAAGGACGGCACTCTTATACATTCTAATCTTCATTGGATTACTCTCATACTTCCTTATGATGGGGTCCGCTACGTGTTCAACCATATAGCGTATTAGTTGAAGATTGAACCATTGGTCGGTTCTCTCGCTTCTTTGATATGATTGTTGTTCTTCGGGTTTGTTGTAGTTAGCGAATACAAGATTGTTGTAGTAGTATTGTTGTTGTATGTTCCTAGCCCTCCAATAAGATAATTTTACAAATGGAGTATCTCCCTCAGTCTCTATTCTTCCAGCAAACGGGTTTTCTACTCTTTGAACAGGCTTGGTGTATATGGTTACAGGGGGCATAAGATAGCCAAAGCCTAATGGCGTCAATCCTAATATGAATCCGTGTTGGACTTGGTCTAAAGTGTTTGATTTGTATTCTACTATGTTTCCATCGTAGTCCATGAACTTCATCTTAGCCATCTTTACATTGTATACTTTTTCTTCTTCTCCAAGATATGATTCACCAAGGACTCCATATCCAAGAATCATCACGTTCTTTTGAGCGTGATAGACCATTGATATTCTATTGTAGTGATACTTCTTTATGAAGTCAGCTATATTCAATGCTTGTGCTACTTGCTCGTAAGTATCCTTTACGTTGATATCTGTTCTGAACTGTAGCCATAGCCTTGTAAGTGTCTTTGAAACGAATTCTCTAAAGGCGTTTGGGTCGTAGTATGATTTATCGTATTGTGTTTCATCGTATACTCCCTTGAACATACGCTTGTTATAGAGTGTGTCATGTATATTCGTTATAGTAGTTAGTTGTCCAGTAACAGGATTAATATAGACTATTACGTCTACGAAGTTCTCGTTGATGAAGTCTTTTAGTGCTTTCATCCACTTCCATTTCTCTTCTAAGATTATCTTGTCTATTACTATCATTATGCCCATTAGTAATTCGTTTAAATCAGGTAGTCGTACGTTGAAGTTCCAATTGATTGGCTGAAGCTCGAATGGCTGAATATCTAAGAGTAATGTCAATGCTAGAGCACTGAAATCGAATGGAGGGATTATGAGCCATACCCATTCCGCGAATAAATCACTTGTATCGAGAACCCTTAACCAATTGACATAGATAGCATTAGATGATAACACCTTGGCATGGTATTTTTGCTTTTGCTGTTTAAGTGATTGTATGAGCTTGGATAAGTTGAAGCTCATTGCTTACACTAATAGTTATAATGGAGAAGGAGGCTTAAAAGAAAAAATGCTTGAGTTAAAGGAATTTATTGTTCATAGTATTTTATGTATTTACTGTATTTTTCGATTAGAATGTTTATCCTGTTTATTATTTTGTCTATATTATCAATCAGGTCATCTACTACATTCTTATTATCAGTATGATTTAGTGTATCAGTTATTATTGCTAGTCTTTCAAGTAGGATGGCAAGTAGTGATAAGAATGCTACTTCTTCACTACAGACATTTTCTATGCACTCTATGTTGTTCAACAACATGTACTCTGATAGATGTGTTAGAGCCATAGATATGTGAGCCATGTAGTGATTCCATTCCTCATTGATATATATTATAGCATCTACTATGTCGTTGAAGCTTACTTTGTCGCTAAGTCTAACATCTACTATATTATGTAGTTGTCTGAAGATTGCTCTAATCCTAGCAGTAAAGATATTCTTCAATGGCACATAGATTTTTGATGGTATATCAGGTCCACGAATAGCTGTTAATATAGCATATAATGTAAAATCAAAACCACGTTCTATTAATTCTTTTAGAGTAATTCGCGGTTCATCTCCCTTGTATGATAGCTTTGTTGTCATCTAAAGTTCACCATGTCTACTGTTTTATCTAGTATCTCTAAGAGTCTTGGGTAGAGTTTCATTATATCGTATTGCTTTGCTTTCTCAATTGCTTTTGCTTTCATGTCCTCGTACTTTGATTTATTGTTCTCGTATATGTCTATTGCTTCGAGTATGGCTTCTGTCATGTCGTTGGGGTCGTAGATGTGTAGTTCATAGTTTATTCCTTCTCCAAAGCTATTGTATGTTATCTGTTTGAATGGAACCATGATGTTGAAGGATTTATCGCTGAACTCAGTTAATGGCGGATAATCTATGTGGATACATGGTACTCCAAGAGCCATAGCCTCAAGAACTGGAAGACCAAAGCCTTCAGCCAGGGTTGGTTGAACATAGTAGTCGAATGCACTTAAGAGTCCTAGAACTTCATTTCGCTCTAATTGACCGAAGCGTGTATCTACTACTACACATTTTCTATCAGTATTAATACCTGTGAAGTGACCTATGGCTCCAGGTGTTGTTAATATGTAGAATTTTGCTTTATCAGTCTTAGAGCAAACGTTTCTGACAACGCTACGATAGTATTCTAAGCCTTTGCGTGGATGATTACTTGCTATTGTCCCAAATACTATTCCATCGCCTAATTTGTCTCTTAGATAGTTCTTGAACGAGTTAGTGTATTGCTTAGCCATGTTGATGTCATTGAAGTTCACGCCATGATAAACAATGTCTATTACTCTCAATCCAGCCTCCACAAGCTTACTATAAGTATAGTTACTATTAGCTACGAATAAGACTTCATTACGCATCCAGTCCTTGACGTAACGCTTTGGAACACTACCTTCTATTGTAGTGTATACTAGTGATGGTACGCCGTCCTTCAGGAGGTCCCTTGACAGCATGAACCATGACCTTGAGACCAAGGGGTTCATTGTCATTACTATGATTGCTTTATCGAATAGCATCCTTGCACTACTTGAAGCTAACAAGTAATCGAATAGCATTGGTATTAGTCCTTTGTTTTGAATAACAAAGGCTATATCACGGGCTACATTCATTAATGATGTAGCTCTACTAGTTATTACTCCTATTCGTGTCATATAATCTCACCTTACATTATGCATTGTATCTAATAGTAAGAAGTGTAATGGTGTGTTGGTTTAAAGCTATCTACTAATACTTAGAAGCTTGATGGCTTCATTCTCTGTATACTATAGTATACTATATATATAATATATATAATATGTATACGGAGTCAATTGGTTCAACTATAGTTTGGAAGAAAGGGTTTTGTAAAAAAATTCTAATTTTTTTAAATAAACTTCACTTTACTGTTAGTAGGGGATGGCCCATCCGACTACCACGTTGATTATTTCATCACATACGCTTGGGTCTAAGTCATAAGCACTTACATAGTAGTTCTTTAGAGCAGTAGCGATTTTCTTAGCCGCCTCGCCCTTCTGCCTTATTACGTGTCTTGTTAGAGCTAATGCAAATGCTAGATAAGTTGCTCTTAAACCGCCTGTGATTCCATAGGCGTCAAGGATTGGTCTTACCATGTCCCTGACAGTACCAACAGTTATTAATCCCTCTTGTGCTCTATCTAGAGCAACCTCTTGTACGTCACCAAACCTTGTTCCAATCACTGTAGGGTTGTACTTTTTCTGGTATTTTCTATACATTTGTAGGCCGCCACGATAGAGAGGCATGTTCTATCCACCTTTTTTATTCGACTTTTGTCTTATCAAGATATATTAGATGCAAAACCAATATTTATTTACGTAACCATATACTGTCGTAAGAAGGTGAAATTTAAAAATGAATTCAAAGGCTGAGGAAATAAGTCTTAAAGTAGAGGATGGCAAGGAAGATGAACTTGTTGAAAAAATAATTGAACTTGCCAGAGGCGATTTATTATACATTGCTAACAGGCTTATAGAGATAACCGTAAGGTATTTCCAGTTCAGGATACGTGAAATTGTTAGGCGTGGTTTCTACTTCAGCTATGATACTAGAGTAGACTATAAGGATAATGAGGTTATAGCGACACTTAAGGTAATCATACCTGAGGACATTATGAAGAGGTATGAGGAAGAATATAGGAAGCGTGCAAAGTATATTAAGAAACTTATACGTAACGCTAGGATAAGGGATAGACACTACTATGAGACACGTAGTTTTGAAGAAATCCTTTTAGACAAAGAATCAAAGAATAATATTGGTGAAATAGTTGAGCCAGACAGTAGTCGAACTAAGAATAATGGTTCCAAAGAAGATACATGATTTACTTGAAGAGCTTAGCAAGAAGTATGGTATTAGCAAGGAAGATATAGTTATGAGAGCACTAGTAAAAGTAATAGAGGAAATGAGGTGAAAAAATGAGCCTACACGCTAAGCTCCTAAACTTGTTGTCAGGTATAGATGACCCTAGTATAAGGATTGAGATAAGCAAGACAATATTCTACTTATACAACGTCTATGCTAGCGGTGGTGCTAGTGAAGACGACATAAGAAACGATTTAGTAGAAATAGCAACAATGATAGTAGAAGAAAAGAACCCTACCTTGAGCCCCGATGATAAGAAGAAACTAGTTGAAACAATAGTTAATGACTTGTTGAGAGCATTTAAGATGGAGTCAATGATGAAGCGTAGCATGATGAAATACAAGCTACGATAACACAGGGTGGATATGATTGACATCAAGGTATGCTAAGCGAATAGAAGAACTCGCTAAGAGGATAGAAGCACTAGAAAAACGAGTAGAAATACTAGAAGAATACATGAGGGATGTTAAGGGTAAACGTGAAGAAGAAATAGAAAAATACAGGATAATAAGAGAAGAACTAACAAGAATATACAATGCATTAAACATGATAGCAGAACACATAGAGAAAATAAACATAAAAATACTAGAACTATTCAAAGAATACCTAGAAATAAAGAAAAAGAAAAAATGGTTTTTATAACACAGAAATAAAAAAATAAAACAAAAAAATAAAAAACAAAAACTTTTTTAACTCGACTCTTCAGACTCCTTTAAGCTTCTAAGAAAACCATAGTAGAATATGTCTAGTACTGCTTGTTTCCAAGCCATGTTTAGCTCTATAAGGTCTTGTTTACTCTTTGTCGCCATATATGATTTTGCTATGTCTAAAATGTATGTTACATCTATGTTTAGTCTATCCTTTATTTGTGATATTGTTTTAACTAGCCACTTAAAGTTTTCTTCATTTGGCTCATCCTTCATTTTTGAGATACTATAACTTAACTTAACAATATACCACGATAACTTATCTAAAATTGGAATCTCATCACGTCTTCTAGTGTCTTTTACTATACTAGAATAGAAGCTAGTTAATTGTAATAGAATCTTCCACATTGCTACGCCTTTTTCCTCGCTTAACTCTCTTATTCTCCTTGCAAGTGATTTTGGTACACGTATAGTTGTCCAGTCAGTTTTCATTTTCTCCCGCACCCCCGTGTATACATCTTGTATACAGGGTATATAAGTTTAACTATAAATCAGCATGGTGGTTGGTTTATTCTATGATAAGAGATTATCAGAGAGTTTGTGTGCCTGTGTGTGTGCCTGGGGGGTGCGTGTGTGCGTGTGTCTGTCATGCGATGTCTATTCTTTTGCTTGGCATGGTTTCATCTCTTTTATGATGCATGTTCTGGTACTATAGTACTATTCTGTGTGAGTCATCGAGTTTATATACAAGATTCGGTACTATTGTACAGAGAGAAGTACTATAGTACTAAACGGTGTCTTCTATGTACATAGATAAGATTCAATTCAAAGTATATATTAGGAGAGATATAGTTGAGGAATTCAAAAAACTAATTGCAAGAAAATATGGCAAGGTGGAAAGGGGTCTGATAAGTCGGGAAGCAGAAGAAGCTCTAGCCTACTGGCTGAGGCTGCACACACACAGGCACACAAACTCTATCGTTGTCGAAAGAATAAACCCTAACCCAAAAGTCTATGCTGTTTTTGAGCAAATCAAAGATTATTTTCGAAAAAAATACAAGTATCTACCACAACAAGTAACGTACAACGACCTTGCCGAAGCAATAAGTGCTGTAAGAGGAAGCGATAGAAGAACAATACGCAAATGGATAAACCTGTTCATGCAATGGAAACTAGTAAAACCAATAGCACCAAACGTATTCGAACTAGTATAAAGGTGTCTCCATGACAGTATGTAGAATAATATGTGATTACCTTATGTCAAGGAAAGGACTAGAAATAGATGTATGTGGACTAAGGATAGTTGATAAGACAATGAACATAGCCTACGATTTCAAAAACTATGATGAACTAATAAACCATCTACACGATATAACGTGTCATGAACACGGAAAACCAATGATACATGAACCAATAATAGTGTTCACATGCAAAGATAAAGCCTATGATATACTAGAAGACACAATATGTAATAATGGAGGAATAGAACTAGACAAAGTATTAGACAAAATAAACAAGTTCATAATATGCAAATATGATACAAAAAACGAAGAAGAATGTATAAAACAAACATAAACGTTTTTTCAAAAAGCTTTAGGCTTGGTTTAAAGCTTCAAGTATTTTTTCTAAATGCTCTTTTTTCACGTCGTATATGTCTGTTCCTATTTCCTGTAGTAAACTGCTAAACATTGCACTAAGGAATCCATTTGGTGCTTTGATACTTTCATCATCAAATTTGAATCCCCATGTACTCCATCCGTATTTCCTTGCGTATTTCTTCCATTCTTCCTTAGGTAAAAATTTCTTTGGTTTTACTCTTATCCTTAGACCATTTACTGTTAATTGCATTGCTATAGTTTTTTCAAATGGGAATTCTTTCTCTACTTCCTCTATCTTTTCTATTAAGACTGGAATTATCTTTTTGAAGTATTCCTTTTCTTCTGGGGTTAAGGTTTTGATTGCCATTTTCTTACACCACGTGTGTGTGGTTTGGTTCTGTGTTATAGTTGTGTGCATACGGGTATTTAAAGTTTTCTTTCTTGGTTTATGGTTGTTTCTCTCTTTGTGTTTCGTTGTTTTGTGTTATTATTTGTTTTAGTGTTAGTGCTTTGTCGTATTGTCTTTTTGTTATAGCGTATCTTTCCTTTCCATCTACTACCTGTTTCTCAATCATATCCAATGTGAAACAATACCATCTTTTATCCTCTACTACTCTTACTACTATGTAGGCCTTCCCACCTGTAATGTGCTCTAATTGACGTAGTTTTTCAACCTTATACTTTGGAATATGTATCGTGTCAATGTGCTTTCTCAACTTGACTTCAAATAACAGTATTCTACCATTCTTTGCTGCTATGACATCGGGGTAGAATATTCTACTACTACGCCTACCTGACGCTGGACTCCTCATAGAAAACCATCCACGCTTCCATAGAAAATACACTAATTGTAACTCACACCAATGTCCTTTACGATAACTATCCTTTGACATGTCTCACACATATAATATAGTATACATGTATAATACATGTTATAAATATTATATATAATGAATTAAGTAGGCCTCAGCCATACCTGTTACTTTAATGTTTCAAGTCAAGTATAGTTCAGTATCTAGTTTTTCATGGTAGATAAGTTTAAACCAACTATACATGCAAACTATAGTTCACACGGTGAAACGCTTGGTTAAGAAAATAGTATGTTTCGCATTAGATGAAGAGGAAGTTGAAGCACTTGATAGAATAGCACAACGAGAAGGAATATCACGTAAACAACTACTTGAACGATTATTCCGTGAATGCATTGAACTTGAAATCGGTTTAAAGAGGTGATAACCTGTAATGGTAAGTGATAACAGGTTAAACTCTCTACTAAAATATGCAAAGTACGTCTTACTGATAAAGTCATACATTGACACTAGAAATGAGTATAGGAAAATGAAGGGCCTTACACCATCCAATTGCTTTACCTATGAAGGGATATTCCATTTCATGGATAAGCACAAGGCCCTGATAGACGTTAAGAAGACAACCGTTGAGAGAATGATACGTTACATGGTGAACGATGGCCTACTCGAAAGAGTAGAGAAGGGAAGACTAACCATCTTCTGCACTACTAAACTATTCGATAAACTAGTAGACTACATACACAAGTCTATAACACCTGAAAACGAGTACAACAAGTAAAAGAAATGATGGTGAACACGCATGAACATGGTTGAAATAGAGTGTTTTAGTGTAAACGAAATGTGGTTCTACATAAACTATCTGATAGACAAAGAAGACCCAATGTACATCTCATACTTCACAACATCAAACATAGCATACCTTTACCTGTCTGTGATTTCAAGAAAACTACAATGCATTATAAGACTAATAGCATTGATAAGAAAATGCAAGTATTCATGCGATTATGAACGAGAAAGTATACTTGAAACACTAAAACTATTCAAAGAACAACTCGAAAAACAAGGATACACCAAGATAATATTGGATATATAGTGCTCAAATAATATGTTAGTAAATGTAATGGTGATAGGATTTGTCAAAGATATATGATTTAGCCTATGTAACATTTAATAAACAGTTAATGCCTCCATTATCAGTTATTTATGGTAAGGATATTGGTATAAGTAGGTTGCTTAATAATCTTATATCTTATTATTTCCCTATGATAAATAATATCTATGACCCAACATGTGGTGAAGAAAATCATCAATTCAAAGACTACTTAGTACTTAGGGATAACAAGTACTATTATAGGCTAGAGAACAATAAATTAGTAGAATACATTGCAAGTGATATAAAGAGAACCAAGTGGAATTGTATTAACGATAAATGCCTTATAGTAGACTTGTTTAAATATCCATACCCATTTAATGATAACCAATTCGACTTGATAGTTTATGATCCTCCATTTACAGTTTATGCAAGACATGATAAACGTGCAAAAGACTATGATATAGAGCAGCCAAGGTCTATAAGTGATATAAGGAGATTCTATAGCGAGGATATAATAAAGGAGTTTCATAGAATAGTAAGGGTAGGAATAATCATACGTGGGAGTGATATGTACTATCCTCAAACAAGTGATAACCTATACCTGTTCTTACACGATATAATAGACATAGACATGCTTAGAAAGTGGTTCAAAATAGTATCAGTACACATCTACCGTTATTTTGCAAGAATGCTGCCATTGGCAAGGGCTAGAATGGGGTTATCATTGGAAAACAATATAAGGAGAAGAATGTTCATAAATCACTCATACCTTATTATAGCTTATAAAAAATAGCCTTGTTGGTGGTATAGTTATGAGTCTTAGATTATATTATACTGATATTCAAGGTATCTGTGTTGATAGGCTTAACGAGTTCTACGATAAATATAGGCCTAGATTCGTTTACGTTATGTTTAGTGCAGGAAAAGATAGTACATGTGTATTATAATGTGTTTCTAAGTCAAAGTTGCGTGATAAATCAATAATAGTATATAACGAGATAATAGGTAATACACATATACTTAATGTAATTCAAGCATACTATGTTGTATCAAAACTCTTTGGTGAAATCAAGCATTATATCGTTAAAACACCTGAACAACTACTAGTTACAGTTAAACGTATAATGATTAACCATGATACTCCTTCATTTATTCACATCAAGTCTACTAGTAGTGATGGACTAGACTTTAAGAAGTTCATTGAAAAATACAATAAGTTTAGACGCATAAGGCTATGTCATAAAGAATTCAAGGATAGATACTGGAGAATATTACCGTCAATTAAGGGACAATACAGGTTCTTTGTTGTAGGCGTTAAAACTACTGATTCACATGTTAGACGTAAACGTTGGAATAACTATGTTAATACTTTTAGGACAAACAAGTATATTGACATTGCTATTTCACCAATCTATGATTTCACAAACAACGAGATATGGAGTATAATAAAGAGTAATGGTATAGTTCTTGAAACATACAATTTATGCAATGACTCATTGAACTGTAGTTATTGTCCATTTAGGGGAAAAAGAAAGCAGCAAGTAATAGACGAATTTATGTCTAGGTGAGTATTTAATGGTTAGTATGATGATAGGGTTCCTTACTGTAATCCTGTTCTTATTGTTTGTGATGATACTTGTATCTTCTATTTGTGGTTCAATCTCAATTCTAGGCCTCATAGTCTTCTCATACAAGTACTATGTTGAGCGTAACCGTGTGTTCAAGAAGTTCATGTTATCGTACATGTTATTGTTTATCGTATCACTAATCTACCTGATAATATCAGTCAATATACTAATCCACGTAAAGGGTGAACTATATGACTTACTCTACAGGTAAACGTAAGAAGAAACTATTAGACATGGTGGTAGAAGAACTAAGAGATGACAAGATAACTAGTATCATGGCTACCATAATGGTAGGACTACTATACCTGTTAGTACTAGTATCAATAGCACTACTATGCTTCAATAAACCATAGAATCGGTGATAACATGGTAGTAGACCCTAGAGAACTTAATCTAATAATCCTGTTTGACATACAATGTCCATACAACGATATCTGCAAACACTACGATAAACGATTTTGTCATGGTGTACGAGTAGTATATTGTCCATTGTTCAGGAAACACTACGTAGAAGAAACCAATAGGCTAAAAGAACTCATAAAGAAATATCTAAAGCGTAGTGTTAAATAAAAAAATATTTTGTTTTAAACCCCCTTCAATATAGTTTCATGTCTAACTCTTAACCTGTTTACGTAACTCCTTTATTTCCTCCTGTATTTCCTGCATCATCTTCATCGTATTCTTTAGTAACTCGTTGTACATTTGCATGAACTGGAATGGTTGGAATAGTTTCTTAAAGCCTATGTCGTTGCTCAATTCTACAGCTATGGCTCCACCGATTGTTCCGCCTATTACTATCAGCACTATAGCTATTGGATTGACAACCTGTTGTCCGCTCTGAAGGTTCAATCCCTCAGCCATCATGTAAAGCCCTAGTCCACCGAATAGAGCTATGACTAGGCCTACGAAGAAAGCCCTGATTATCTTAGCCGATATTGGTACATCAAACACTCTCATTCACCACATTCTTTTTATTCACTTATACTACACAATATCTAGTTTTCAACTAGTATAAGTTTTAGACCTCATAGTACAAGTAATACACATGATAAAACAATACACATAGCAAACAAGTATAACTTGGTGTTGTTAGTGGTGTTTTGGGGTTTAGTTGTGTTGAGTTTGATTGGTGGTTTGGTTTGGTCTAGTCTGCTCTTTTTTACCTGTTTGTACTGTTTCCTGTTTTATTGTTGTTGCTTTATTGTTTCAAGCCTGATATAGTTTCTCTACCTCTCTCTTATTCTACCTGTTTCTCT
>Ga0256835_1000409_pt1 | contig 32562 bp, 32 predicted proteins | sample PIR30metaG_FD_185972 | JGI IMG/M metagenome (GOLD analysis project Ga0256835, IMG submission 185972) | Hydrothermal vent microbial communities from East Pacific Rise, Pacific Ocean - PIR-30 | ecosystem: Environmental > Aquatic > Marine > Hydrothermal vents | place: Pacific Ocean: East Pacific...
ATTTCGTAGGCGAGTGATGCATAGAGCCTTCCGGACTCAGTGGGGCCTCCCTGACTAACCAGATTGCGCTCTGCCGCCATCTCATACCAGGAGCGGTTGGGGGCTGCGAATTCCCTGTTGCTTATGGTTATGGCTTTTACGGCGGTGGAGGGAATGTCCCTTATTCCCCTGAGGTTCATATCTTCCAGCACCTTCATTCCGTGGTCGGTTATGTCGAAGACTTCCTTATCTTCCATTTCTATACTCTTAATCAGTCCGAAGGACTCAAGGGAGTAGAGAGCCTGGCGAACGAGGTCCATCATCTTTTCGCGCCACTTCCCGCCCTTCTCGTAGAAGCTCTTGAAGACCTCTTCCACGGTTTTGAGCTCGGCGAATTTCTTCTCGATTTCCTGTTTCTTCTGATATCCAATGTCCTGATAGATGCGCCTGCCGTAGTAACTGATGAGGTGCTTGTATTCCTTCAGGGGTCTGTAGAGGAGCTCGTTCACTATCTCATCGGGGGTGGGGAGAATTTCGGGATTGGTCTCGTGCTTGTCCCACAGGCGGTTTATGGTCCTGAGGATTTCGGCGTCCAGTATATCTATGGAGATGGTCTTGACATCGAGGAACTTCTTGCCCTTCCAGAGGTTATAGACCTCCAGAAGCTTCTCGCCAGCAGGGAGCAGATTCCCTTCACCATCAATATATGCCAGCCCTTCCAGCGTTTCTATTTCAGTCTCCGTCAGGAAATCCCTTCCTTCATCCATCAGTCGGGCGAGGGATACCATTATGTCCTCGGACAGAACAGTTTGGAATGTGGGAGCCACGTACTGGAGAGTCTCCTTAACCAGCTTACCCAGTCCGGTAAAGGTGTAAATCTCTCTTGCAGGAACGGAAAATGCAATCAGTCTCATGGATTCCAGCAGGTAGGGGAGTCTGGTTTTGGTGGGAAGCATGGACTGAGGAGCGGGCCCTTCGGGAAGCTTGCGGAGGAAGTCGTAGAGTTCCCTGTCGATGATGAGGCGGGGCTTTGCTCCCCTGAAAATCTCGAAGACAGTTTTACCCTCTTCGCTTACCACCTTTCTCTCACCCTTCTTCTCCTCCTTTATGGTGGTGGCGAGCCCTCTGGAGTGGAGTATATCGTACGTGTGGGGGCTGACGTTGTTTCCATTTCTGAGAGCCGATTCCAGCATGAGGAGAATCTCGGAGGAAATCCACCTGTAACTATCTTCCCAGTCCTGGGGTGCAGGAAGGGTACCGGCCGAAATCAGTTTCTCCAGAACCTCCGCAAGACCCCTGCCCCAGTATGTGAGGGAGTAGGTCAGGGGCCTGTCCATCGTCAGCAGGTTGGCCCTCTCCAGCTCTATATAGGGCGCTTCTTCTTCGCTCGGTATCTCCAGGGTTCCCTTATCCTTCAAATTCAGGAGTATCTGGGCATGCTCTTTCTTTATAATCATATTCTATAACCTCCTTCGTTTTTTGCTTTGTTACCGAATTTAATTTATGTTAACATTAGAGCATGTAAATTTTAAAGCAAAGGGGGAATGCCTGCCGTAAACTTCTTCACCATGATCGTCATAGACGGATCGAAGGGAGAGGGTGGTGGTCAGATAATGAGAACGGCCCTTGCCCTTTCGGTTCTTCTGGGTAAGCCTGTTCGACTATTCAACATTCGAAGAAACAGACCACAACCCGGACTGAAGCCACAGCATCTGGAGAGCGTGAGGGCGATTGCCACAATATCGGATGCACGGGTGGAGGGACTTCACCCGGGTTCCATAGAACTCATCTTCATACCTCGAAAGCCGAAGTGTGGGAATTATAAATTCGGTGTTTCCACAGCCGGTAGCATAACTCTGATGATACAGACGATTTTCCCCGTTCTTGCCCTGTGTGAGGGATATTCGGTGGTGGAGCTGGAGGGGGGAACCGATGTCCCCTTTGCACCCCTTTTTGATTATATGCGTCTAATCTTCCTTCCGATTATGGAGCGGATGGGGGTAAGAGCCCGTCTGAAGCTAATTCGAAGGGGGCATTATCCTAAAGGCGGGGGCAGAGCGATTCTGGAGGTATGGGGGGTGAACCGTCTTAAGCCCATAAGGGCGGAATTCTTCGGCAAAGCCCTGAAAGTGGATGGAAAATCCCACTGCACGAATCTGCCATCCCATGTGGCTTCCAGACAGGTTAAGGGAGCGTGTGGTGTTCTGGAAAAGTTGAATGTACCCTGTGAAATAGAGGAGGAGGTCTCCACGGGGCCCGGGAAGGGGAGCGGTATAGTTGTAAGGGCTATGTCCACCGCCGGTCAGATTCTGGGAGCCGATTCCCTCGGGAAGCCGGGAAAGAGGGCTGAAGTTGTGGGCAGGGAAGCCGGCAGGAACCTCAAGGAATACGTTGAGAAGGATTGCGGTATCGACCCCCACATGGGGGATATGATTATCCCGTATATGGCCCTGGCGGAGGGGAAGAGCATCGTTACCACCTGTTATCTGACGGGGCACATAGAGACCAACCTTTGGGTGGTTCAGGAGATGACGGGGGTACTGTTTCGGGTGCACGGTCGGGAGCCTGTCAGGATCGAGGTTATCCGATAATTGAAAAGGGAATCCTCATTTTCTCTGCGGTCCTTTCGGTCTGAATGCCAGTTCCGCTGTATAATTTCCCATCCATGAAGGTCTATATTTCCGTAGATATGGAAGGGATATCCGGAATTGCCAGCGTGGAGGATGTGCGTCCGGGGAGCCCCCGGTACGAGAGGGGTAGGAAACTCATGGAGGAAGAAATCAACGCCATCGTGGAACATCTGGTGGAAAAGGGTGTTGAGACTATAACGGTTAACGATGCCCATGCTTTTGCGGATAATCTGAGAATAGAGAATCTGCATCCCCATGTACAGCTGATATCGGGCTATCCCAAAACTCTCTATATGATGGAGGGAATATCCCCCGATTACGATGTGGTCTTCTTCGTGGGTTATCATGCTTCCGCCGGCAGGACCCACGGATTTCTCGACCACACTTATAGTTCCATGGTGATACACGAGATATTCCTGAACGGTCAGAGGCTGAACGAAGCCTATATAAACGGGCTGGTGGCTTCCTATTACGATGTACCCGTTGCTCTCATCAGCGGGGACGATGTCCTCTATGAGGAATCCAAGCACCTGTTTCCCGAAACGGAATTCGTGGTTACCAAGGTCTCCCTTACCCGCAATTCCGCAATACTTCGCCATCCAAAGAGGGTGTATCGTGATTACAGGAATGCCATAGACAGGATTATGAAGAAGGAAATCAGGCCACTTCCCATCCCTGACAGGCTGGAATTCGAACTGGTGGTCAGGGATACTCTCATGGCGGACAGGCTGGAGGTGGCTCCCTTTGTCGAGAGGATGGATGGATACAGGGTCAAGTTCTCCGCCTCCAATCCCATCGATGCCCTGAAGATGCTTAGAACCATAATATCGGTGGCGAGGTCATGATACTCCTTCTGCTGTCTTGCTCACAGGCCAGGATGGAACACCTGTGGGAAACTGCTCGCCTGTGGAGGGCGGGGGAGAATGTGGAGAGGGTGGATGCTGCCCGCGATAGCCTCAAACGGTGTCCGCAGGCTGTTAGCTGGCTCTTCAGCACCAAGATTTATGAGAAGGACAGGTTTGGCATACGGGCCATAAGGGACATGTTCATGAAGAGCTATGCCAGAACCCTTCCCTATCTGAAGGAAGTTCTTCTCTCCACCAATGTTCAGGGTGTGAAGAATGCCCTCTATCTTATAAGGGAGTGGAAGGTGAAGGAGCTTGGGGATGTGCTGTGGCAAATCATACCCCGATACGATGACAGACCATCCATGCTGGCCAATATCATTTATGGTATAGGACTTTCACGGGATTCCACCTTGGCCAAATACATTGCAGATTATCTGGAACATCCCGACGAGTTGATCAGATACAGAACGGTTCAGGCTCTGGGAAGAATGAAGGCCTATCAATACATTCCATCCCTGATCATGCATCTGGACGATGATCATGCCTTCGTTCGGTACGAGTCGTGCCGGGTGCTGTATTCGTGGAGGGATAAATCCTTCGAGCAGGTGGAGAAGTTTGCGAGGAATTCCGTGGGTTCGGGGAGATTTCGTCTCTTCCTCATGTACACTCTTCGGGGTCTGTGCGATCGGAAGTAATAATGGTATCCATGTGTACAGGGGAAATTCAATTCAGGAGTTATCTTGCAGAATTTAGATAAATGACTGCTCACCATGTAAATATTATCTGACCTAAATTTCACACAGAACTGCAATTATGACTTTTCTTGTGGGTTGTTTTAGTGAGGTTATACCATTAAAATTTTATCGGGGAGGTTGCAAAATGATAGATTTAAAGGAAATTTTGAAAGAGGTGTCCGGGTTCGTTCCCAGCGTGTGGGGAATCATAGTGGTAAGCGAGGACGGTCTGCCGATAGATCATGCCTTTACAAGGGCCATGAACATAGACGATCCCCTTATCGTGGCCGGTCTTCTGTCTTCAGCCACAGGGCTGCTGGAAAATCTGATGAAGGAACTGGCGGATTCATCCACCGATCTGCTCTTCTCGCAGGGTGATAAGATATCCATATTGATCGGGCGTGTTTGTGAGGGATATCTGGCATTTCTGGCCAGTCCGGATACCAAGCTCGGACCCCTTCTGATGGAATTCAAGAAGTATTCGAAGGTGATAGAGGAAAACTTCAAGAAGATTTTTAAAGGAGGATAATCATGAGGGATCTGGTTAGGGACTTTATCAAGAATGAAGGGATGGTGCTTCCATCGAGCTTCGTCATAGAGATATATTCCCAGATTCTGAGATTTGCCGGGGGATTTGCCGGTCTCATACAGGCGGGTTCCCGTAAGGCGGGGGAGAGTGCCGCCCGGGTGTTCAAGGAGAAGTACAGAAGTGCCATAGACAGGAGCGAACTTCCCGAACTCCTGACCGTTTTCTTTCAGGAAGCCGGTTTTGGAGACCTGAAGGTGGATCTGAAGGGTGACAGTCTGGTTATAGAGGTGGCCGACAGCCCTCTTCTCCAGGTGAAGGGGAAGGTGGAGTCTGCCCTCAAGCCCCTTCAGGGTGCTGTTGAGGGTTTTCTTTCGGAGATGTTGGGAAAGAAGGTATCGGGGAAAATAAGGGATAGAATCATCGAGGTGAAAATCTGATATGGAAAATCTGAGGAGTGTTCTGGAGGATATACGCAGGAGTGTGCCCCAGGTATGGGGTGTGGCTGTGGTGAATGAGGAGGGTCTTCCGATAGACTATGTCCTGGCCCGCCATCTGGAGATGGAGGATCCGGTCATCCTTGGGGGTCTGCTGGCTTCCGCTGCCGATCTGATGGAAAAACTGCTGAAGGAACTGGCAAATTCATCCCTGAACATAATCTTTGCTCAGGGAGACAGGCTGGTTCTCGTTGCCGGAAAAGTGGAAGGGGGATCCTTTACTCTTCTGGCTGATCCGGATGTGGAACTGGGGCCCATGCTGCTGAAGTTTCGCATGTACAGGAGGAAGATCGAAGAGTTTATGAAGAGTCTGGTTCAGTAGAGTTCGTTGGAATACCAGTTCTTCATGCTTACTTCCTTGCGGATTGATGGGAAGAGGAGGAGGGTTCTCGCCGTAAGGTATCCCGCAATGAATCCGCCCACGTGGGCCCAGAAAGCGACGCCACCCATATTCATCATGGGAATGGATAAGATACCGGAGAATAACTGCATAAGAAACCAGAATCCGATATAGAACCATGCAGGGATCATGATGGCCTCCACGAAGAATGGGGGGATGAAGATAAGGGTTACTATTCTGGAGGCAGGGAAAAATACCATATAGGCTCCGAGAACTCCCGATACGGCTCCCGAGGCTCCCACCATTGGTATCGTGGAAGATGGATTGATGAGTCCTTGAACCAGAGCAGCCACCACGCCCCAGAAGATGTAGGCTATAAGGAACCCGAGATGTCCCAGGACATCCTCCACATTGTCCCCGAAGATATACAGGTAGAGCATATTACCCGTTATATGACCGATGTTTCCATGCAGGAACATATAGGTGAATATCGAGAGGGTATCCATCATCTGAAAAAATTCCTTCGGGATAAAGCCATACTGGTATATTATCTGCTTTGGATCTGGATAGATGAAGTACTGCCATATGAATACAGCAACATTGATGGCTATAAGCATGTACATCACTATGGGTTTTCTAAAGGATTTGATGGAATCGGTTATGGGGATCAAGGTTCACCTCCTGAAAATTTCTTTAACTTCTTCCTTATCTCATCCTCTATCTTTCTGGCCACCCTGAGGGCCCTAAGACCATCTTCCCCGGTTATATGGGGATCCCGGTCTTCTATCAGGGCATTGATGAATTCGGCATCCTCCAGTTTCAGGGGTTCCAGGGTTTCGTCCACGTTGATGAAGTAGGGTATTATGGCATCATCTCCCCTCTTTATCATGTGCCCATCCCTGGACATGAGGTTGAGGGAGAAGTAGGCATCCCTCTGGAATATCCGGAATTCTCTCGTTTTTTTCATGGAGACCCTGCTCGCAGTAAGGGTGGCCACTGCTCCCGAGGGAAATTCCATCCGGGCATTGGCAATATCCACCTTATCGGTGAGAACCGGGGCCCCTATTGCATGGATGGAGACAGGCTCTTCGCCGATGAAGTGCAGAGTAAGGTCTATATCATGTATCATAAGATCCCTTACCACATCCACATCCGTTCCCCTGATGTTGAAATGGGCAATTCTCAGAGCCTCGATGTATAGGGGGGTCCTGATCTTGTCCTTTACTGCCATTATGGCCGGATTGAAGCGTTCTATATGACCCACCATGAGCTTCAGATTCCTTCTGCGGGCTTCATTAACCAGTTCCTGAGCCTGATCGACGGTTTCAGTTATGGGTTTTTCCATGAACAGGTGTCTTCCGGATTGCAGAACTTTCATTCCAACATTATAGTGCTCCACAGTTGGCACTGCACAGATTACGGCATCCACTTCCGACAGGAGGTCATCCAGAGAATCGAAGGCTTTCACGTGATAGCGGCGGGAGATCTTTTCCATACGCTCCCTGTCGATGTCATAGACCCCCACGAATTGGGAATTGTTCAATTCGAATAGAACCCGGGCGTGAAGACTGCCCAGATAACCGACTCCAACGACACCTATGCGTGGTCTGCTCAACTTACTTTACTATGTTGAAGGGACTGCTGCTATTGAAGGTGGTGTTGATGGGCATATTACCGTATATGCGTATGGAGAATCCCCTGAACTTCATGCCCAGATCGAAGGAGGCGAAGTTATAGGACGTTCCCCTGTAGCGGAGGGTGGATATTCCCAGGTTGAGGGTGTAGTTTGGTTTCTGGATCACGTTGTACGAGGTGGACAGACCCAGGAGCCCGTTGCTCGAAGCAAAGGCCTGAACTGAACCGTTGAAACTCAGAAGAATCCAGAGCATCGCCCAAAAGTATAAAGGTTCTATAACCGTTTGATGCTTAAAGACCGTTTCCTGACAGGGATTTATGTTTTAATTAAGAGAGGGGGCTCATCCCCTCAGGGAAAGATGCCCATGGTCAGGTAGTACTTTATGATCTTTTCGATTGCATTTATGAAAGCCGATGTCCTTAGATCGGTCCCATACTTCATGGATATCTCCCTCAGTTGCCGGTACGCATTGACCATCGTATCTTCGAGTCCGGAAAATACAATTTCCTTTTCATCTGCACTGAAGATGTACTTCTTCAATTCGCTTTCGGACATGGACTTGCCTATCAGCTGGAGTATTGCATGAAGCATCCTCATCTGGGAGATCTCTTCCACCCGCTTGGTAAGACGACCCAGCCTGATGTGGTAGAGGTTCTTCAGCCATTCGAAGTAGGAGACCACCACGCCTCCTGCGTTGGCATAGATGTCGGGTATTACCATTATGCCCCTTTCCCGGAGTATTTCATCTGCTTCCGGTGTCGTGGGTCCATTGGCTCCTTCAAGGATGATCTTCGCTTTGATACGTGGAGCGTTCTCCTGTGTAATCTGATTTTCCTTTGCAGCTGGAATGAGGACGTCTGTTTCCAGTTCGAGGGCTTCCTTCGATGGTATGACCTTTGCATCGGGATATTTGGTAATGGTTCCTTCGTTGATATGGATCTGCTTTGCTTTTTCCACATCTATTCCGTTGGGGTTGTATATTGCCCCGTCGATTTCGGCTATGGCGATTATTATGGCACCGTTCTCCTGAAGGAACTTGGCTGCGTGGTAACCGACATTCCCGAATCCCTGAACCACTATTCTCTTCCCCTCCACTCCCGGAGTGAGGCCCAGTTTCTTTACGTCTTCTTCGTGGGACAGGGCTTCTTTTAATGCAAAGCAAAGGCCTTTACCGGTGGCTTCCTTCCTTCCCCGGATGCCCCCGTTCTCCACGGGTTTGCCCGTTACGCTGGCCAGGGCGTCTATATCGGTGTGATGAAAAGACTTATAAGTGTCGGCTATCCAGGCCATTTCCCTGGGAGAGGATCCATAATCTGGAGCAGGGACGTCTATGGCCGGACCTATGGCATTCTTCTTTATGAGTTCAACCGTGAACCTTCGTATTATTCTCTCCAGTTCCTCGTCGTTGTATCTGCTCTTGTCTATCTTTATGGCTCCCTTGGCTCCTCCGAATGGTACATCCACCACAGCGTTTTTGTATGTCATCAGGGAAGCCAGGGCTATTACTTCATCCTCATCCACCTCGGGCGCTATGCGTATTCCACCCTTGGTGGGAAGCAGATGCTGGCTGTGATGAACCCTCCATCCGGAGATTACCTCTATTCCCCTTCTGGTCTTCACGGGAAAATTTACCTTGAAGATGGCGTTGGGGATTTCTATCTGCTCCAGAAGACCTCTATCGTAATCCAGGTATCTGGTGGCTTTTTCAAAGTAGATCTTCACATTTCTATAGAATCCCATGGAGAAATTTTACAAGCCCCGCCGTTCGTCATGGGATAAATACTTTTCTGTGGTGTATCTGACATCTTCCATCCAGGGAAGGAGATATCTTCCCCTCCGGCCGATTGCCTCCAGGTTGGCATCGACCCCTTCGAGTATATCTTCCACCTTCTGACCCCTGTAAAGAAACTGCACCGGCCCTCCTATCATGTATTGACTGAAGTGATCTGCCACCTGGTGAGGGGTTCTGGATATCAGTTCGATCAGCTCTCTTTCAAGGATTTTCATAACTTCGCCTATCTGGTAATCTTTGCCTGTTATAAGACTCATGGATGTGGCTTTCACCCCGGAAGGGAAATCCTTCTGATTCACGTTTAGCCCTATTCCCATGACGGTCTTTTCTCCTCTCCTTTCTATGAGTATGCCGGCGATCTTTTCCATTTCGACCATCACGTCGTTCGGCAGCTTTATCTTGGATTCTATTCCGAAGTTTTTCAGAGTATTTACTATGGCGACCGGTGCCACGAGGTTGAGCAGTAGTGCCTTCCCGGGATCCATACCCTTCCATCCAATGGATACATAGAGTCCCCCTTCCCTGCTCGACCAGGTATGCCCCCGCCTTCCTCTTCCCGCCCGCTGTCTGCGGGCCATTACCAGAACAGAGGAGTGGATGTCCAGGAGCTTGAAGGCTTCGTCCTGCGTGGAGGATGTTTCGTCTATCAGGAACCTTTCCATTTTATAAGTTCGGGTTCAGGGAATTTATCCTTGTCAGTACCCTTCCAGTCCAAGAGGGAATTCTTTTTCTCTTTTTCTATCCTTTCTAAAGCAGTTCGACAGTATTTTTCGGATATGTCTATTCCGATAAAGCGTCTTTTCAATCGCCATGCCACCAATGTTGTGGTTCCTGCACCATTAAAGGGATCCAATATAATGTCTCCTTTATAAGAAAAGAGCTTCATCAATCTGTAAGGAATTTCCTCTGGAAACATGGCCGGATGATCAAACTCCTTCATTCGGGTTTCTGGAGCAATGACCCACTTGGCGTAAACCCATTCTTTGAATTCTTCCTCGGTTATATCTATATTCTCTCTTGCTCCCGCCTTCTTATGGGTTTCCTTGTCGAATACTTCGATGAACTCCCATGTATATTTTAGGTAGGGCATGGAAGGAGATTTCCAGCTGCCCCATGCCGTATATTTGGCATTGTAATTGTGTTTCTCCCACAGTATTTCTGCTTTCCACAGGAAACCTATCTCCAATAGTTGATTCGAAATGATGTGATGGGTGGGGATGTAGTCGGAGAACATGGGTTGAACGTTTATGGCAATTCTGCCACCGGGCTTGAGTATCCGATAGCTCTCTTTCCATATACGGAAAAGTTTGTCGAAGTACTCTTCCCACCTGCGGGTGTCATCGTCCGAATCGTACTCGTGCCCAAAGTTGTATGGGGGTGATGTAATTATCATGTCTATGGAGTTATCGGGGATGGCTTTCAGTACTTCTTCCGCGTCTCCCACGATGATCTTATTGACGAATTTCTCTATCTCGGGTGGTTCAGGAACGACGATCTCCGATTTGGCATACTTGCTGCCGCCACGAACCAGTTCTTTAATGTGCCTGTTAGGGATTTTGCTTCTCTTCATTTTGTTTTTTCTCATATTATCGTGCCCTCTTCTTCCAGTTTCTTCTTCACATCAGACCATGGCCTTTCCAGATGTTCCCGTACGAATTCAAACAGCCGAATCACCACCTCTTCGTCTATCGAATTTATGTTTTTCCTGCTCTTCTTATCCTTCGGGCGCTTTTGTTTCCGCAGAACGAAGATCTGATCTATCCTCGAATACTTGGGATCCACATCGAAACTTACATCGTAATATTCTGTTACGACGATGAAAAGACTGTAAGGATTTCCGTTCTTTATCTTCTCAGCAGTTGCTATAGATCCTTCCAGCATGGTTTTATCTATGTATGTTTTGCATTCTATTGACACCACGGGTACGTTGATTCGGTTCTCTTCAGTATCGGCCTTGATATTTACCACCCGGAAGATGGAGAAATCCTGATCTTTCGAATTTATCCTCATGCGCGGATGACGAATGAAATCCTGAAAACTCATAGGAGAAAAATACAGATTCGTATATGCTTTCGTGCCCCCGAGACTTATTATTCCATCTGGGTCTTTTTCTCTCACGTAATCACGGAATAGATAGTACAAGAACTCCTCCAGAGCGGATGAGTGGAATTTGGATTGGGCTGAGGCTGTAATGTGAGTATCAATAAAGTTCTTGTACTCGTTAAATAATTGTACCCGTTGTTTTATTATTCGGGCGTCATATCCTTTGAGCTCCTCATTACGCTGATGCCAGTTGCAGTAATGTTCTATTAATTCTCGAATTGGATTTTCCTTACGGAATTTGTCTTCCTGAATTTTTCTAAGGATTTTCTTTCCATGGACGAAGTGTCCAGGCAGTTGCTTCATGTATTTGATGAAATCCTCTTTGCAGCTCACAGGCGAAATTTTAATGGATTTATAGAAGGTTTCTGTCTTATACCCCCGTTCTCCTGTTCCATATCACGAGCTGGAGTCGTGGGGAGAAGGAGAAGCCGAATTCTTTGCACAGTTCCACAACTTTCGGACTTCTGCGTATGAATTCATCCCTTGTATTGCTCATGGGCATTAGATATACTGCATGCTGTGGAATATTGAATGGCTCTATAAAGGTTTCTATCGCTTCCTTCACGTCTCTTCTTCTTTCGATCACGAACTTGAATATGGATCTCCCTTCCCGTGCCAGTTCGGACAGGTCGTGCATCGCTCCGGGTTCTATTCGTTTTTCTGGTGGCATTCCCGAATTGGAGAGCTTCGGGGATACATTGAAGAAGACATCCTCCCTGCTGGAGAGGTACATTCCCGGCTGAATCGTTCCGTTGGTTTCTATCTGATATATGAGGAAGCCATCGTCGAATTTTTCTATTATCTTTTCTATCCATTTCCTGTGAATGAGGGGTTCCCCTCCGGTAAAGACCAGGTCTATGTCCCGCCCGGAGAATCCCTCTATCTTCTTTACCAGTTCATCGAAGGAAAGGGGCTTCCCTCTCCTCCATACGGATGTGGTATCGCACCATCTGCATCTCAGATTGCATCCGCCGAATCTTATGAACAGGGCTGGCCGTCCCACGAGACTGCCTTCCCCCTGAATGGAATAGAAGATCTCTGCAACCGGTATGGGTCCCATGCCAAAGTTTAATCCAGTTCGGGAGCAGGTTCCTTGAGGACTTCCAGAATCTTCTCTATATCCTCTTCGATCTGCTTTCGCAGCTCCTCGACCGAAGGGAACTTTATGGGTTTTCTTATGTATTCCACCAGTTCCACTCTGATCTTCCTGCCCGTTATATCCCCATCGAAACCTATGATGTGCACTTCGATGCTGGGTGGAAGGTTAAGCGTCTCCCTTCTTCCTATGTGCATTGCTCCCGGGAGGGCTTCGCCCTCCAGATTCACCTTTACTGCATATACACCTTCTGCCGGAACCAGTTTCTCTTCCGGAACTTTGAGATTAGCTGTCGGGAACCCGATCCTGGAACCCATTCCGGCCCCTTTCACGACCGTTCCCGTCAGGAAGTAGTTGTATCCGAGGAATCTGTTGGCCCTCCGTATCTGGCCTTCCTTCAGGAATTGTCTTATTCGGGAGGAACTGACGGTTATTCCATCTATCTTTATGGGAGAGAGGACGGTGAGGGAGAATTCCAGTTCATCCATGTATTGGATGGCAAATGTGGCATCCCCTTCCCTCTTGTATCCGAACCTGTGATTGTATCCCAGGAAGAGCCACTTTATCCCGAATCTGCGGGAAAGGTGTTCCTTGAGAAACTCTTCGGCTCTTATGGGGAATACCCTTTCATCCATGAGGATGACCTGCGGTACATCGAGTTGCTTCAAGAGGTCGAGTTTTTCCTCCAGTGTCGTGAGCCTTTCGCTGCGCTTGTATTTGTGCCGGGAGAATGTGAGTACCACGGGATCGAGACCCCACTTGCTCGAAGTGCAGAGGGTCTCTTTTATCAGCCTTCTATGGGCAATATGGATCCCGTCGAAGGTTCCTATGGTTATACCCGTACCCTTCAGATGGGCTTCGAAGAAGTCCAGAACCCTCACAGCAACGATCGCTTTCTATGCCTCTATATCTCCATTCCCTCCGACTCTGCCCTGAGAAGCTCCTCCAGAGGTGTGTACTCCAGACCGAATGCTTCTGCCACCGCCTTGTATGTGATATGACCCTTGTAGAGATTCACACCCTTGTACAGAGCAGGATCGTTGAGTACTGCATCGGGCCATCCGAGATCAGCCAGTTTCACCACGTACTTTATCGTGGAGTTGGTAAGGGCAAAGGTGGATGTTCTGGGAACTGCCCCCGGCATATTGGCAACGCAGTAATGGATAACATTGTCCACCTTGTAAACGGGGTCCCTGTGGGTGGTGGGCCGGGAGGTGTCGGAACTTCCGCCCTGATCTATGGCCACATCCACAAATACGGAGCCGTCTTTCATCTCCTTGAGGAGTTCCCTGTCTATGAGCTTGGGAGCCTTGGCTCCATGTATGAGTACAGCGCTTATGAGCAGGTCGGCATCCTTTATGCTCTCGCGGAGGTTATATCTGCTGGAATAAAGGGTCTTCACGTTGGCGGGCATCACTTCGCTCAGATATCTGAGTCTGGGTATGTTGATGTCCAGGATGGTAACATCAGCCCCCATGCCTGCTGCGATGATGGCGGCATTCATGCCCACGGTGCCGCCTCCCAGTATGACCACCTTGGCCGGAGGCACTCCGGGGACTCCACCCAGGAGCACGCCCCTGCCTCCGAAGGGCTTTTCGAGATACTTGGCTCCCTCCTGCGGGGCCATACGACCCGCGATCTCGCTCATGGGGATGAGCAGGGGGAGAGATCCATCCTCGAGTTCGACGGTTTCGTAGGCGATACCAATTATCTTCCTCTCCATCAGTTTGCGGGTCAGGTTTTCATCGGCTGCCAGATGCAGGTAGGTGAAGAGGATCTGCCCCTCCTTCAGGAGGTCGAATTCCTCCGGCTGGGGCTCCTTCACCTTTACGATCATTTCGGCGGCATCGTAAACATCCTTTATGGTCTCCAGGATCTTCGCCCCCGCCTTTTCGTATTCCTCGTTGGATATACCGCTTCCCAGTCCTGCATCTTTCTGAACGTAAACGGTGTGTCCTCTCTTAACCAGTTCTTCAACACCCGATGGGGTTATGGCCACCCTGTACTCTTCTGTCTTTATCTCTTTTGGTACTCCGACTTTCATGATACCAAAGTTTATAGGTGAAGGGGGAGGTTATCCCCCTATCTGCTGTACTTGATCAACTTGGCTTCGTAAGTGCTCCCATCGTCTGAGTTGCTCTTGAGATAAAGGGGTAGGCCTATGTCCTTACCGATACAAAGGTCATAGAGCACCTTACCATCATGCTCTATGAGCAGTCGTTTCCCCTTCAGCCCGGCATAGGAGCAGGTTTTCCCTGTCGAGATCTTGGTCGTCTTTCCGTCTTCCGTCTGCTCCATGGAGGTTATTCCTTGGGCTGCTATCGCATAGTAGGGCATGGTTGCGAACAGGGTACCCCCCAGAGGAGCCAGCCATGGGTTGAGCATCATCTGGGCCATGAGCTGGGTGGGTATCTGGTCGGGGCTGCTTGCCTGAACGGTCACGCTCCCCTGAGTTCCGTCCCAGTTTCCCTTTATAGTGAGTGTGCTTCCATTGATAGAGATCTCGTATTTGCCCTCTTTCTTCTCTCCGTCCTCCACCTGAACTATGGAGTATTCGAAGTGCTCCTTCTCGTGGAACTGGAAGGGCTGCCACTCGGGAAGCTGGTTCAGCAACAATAAAATCATCCTGTCTCTCCTCTGGTTCAGTCCCCGATATTTATTTCCACTTCATCCCAGACGACCACCGCAAGGAATGAACCGTTTATCTTATCCAGCGGATCGGGATCCATCAGACCATCTATGGTGTTATAATCACCGGCGAGTACCTGTATGTAATAGACTCCGACTGAATCGGTGGCGGATCCCGGTATGGTGTGACTGGTGGTGGATCCATCCATGAAATCGGAGATGTAGACAGTTTCCATGGAACCATTAGATGCTGTAACCATCACGTATTTGTCGTTCGTGCCTCCAACATATTGCCAGGAGACCGGTATGGCACTTCCAGCAGGGAATGTGGCTCCGCTGTCGGGGGAGGTGATGATAACGTCATCTATCGTGGGGGCCGTAGCACTGGTTGTGAAGGTGTCTCCACCTATTATGGCGACCAGATTATATGTCTGACCACTTTCGTATGTTACGGAATCGGAGTAATAGGCACCGTTGAAGTATATGAGCTGCTTATCGTTAATCTTTATTATCGCATCACTTACAAAGGAACCCGTGGAGTCGAATACCTGCGCGATGGTGGCACTGGCACCATTGACTTTGAAGACCATGGCGAAAAGGCTGTATCCAACGGTCGGTGTGGTTCCGCCCCCGCCACCTCCTTCTCCAGGTTCCGTGGGGGACTTGGAACAACCTGCGAATGCTCCCACTGCCAGCACTATTCCAAGTGTAATCACTCTCTTCATATTTCCCTCCTTTTTCAAATTTTCCTGCCCGAGTAAGGCAGATATCTGCTTATATTTTATACTCCCCATGCCGGGTTCCACTTTCCAGAGAAAATTTTCGCTGATCGTGGTAACTTTTACGAAAAATCTTCGGCAATTTCTCTCCGAATTATGGGCATTTTTCGAAATTCCTTCGTCCGGGTTTAAACTTAAAATGGTGAAGCTCGATCTGGCAGATCGTTTCAGAATCAGGCTTCTTCTCGATGAAGGGAAATCCACTGCCGAAGTTGCCCGTATCATGGGTGTTTCACAGCGTACTGTTCAGTATGTGGCTTCCCGCCCGGTGGTTCAGATGGATGAGGAGGAAGAGAGGATAAAGCGTTTCCTGGAGAGACATCCCCACTATTCTCCGCAGGCTGTGGCCCGCAGACTCGGTGTGAGTCTTTACAGGGTTTACAAGGTGATAAAGAAATTTCTGGACGTACCCTCCCAGACGCAGGAGGACAGGAAGGCTCTGGAACTTGCGAAGGAATTACTGGATAGAGGCAGGGTGGAGGAGGCTGCGCGTCTGATTCATATGATAACTCTGCTTCCAAAGGATCATGCGATTCTCATGAGGATTCCGGATGAGATGCTGGAGCCCTCCTATCGCCTCTCCAAGATTCGATTTAAGATGTTCAACTGGGGGGTTCCCTTCGATGAAATAATGAAGGAGCTGGAGGATTTTCTGGATCATCTGCGCAGGAAGAAATTGCTTCTGTATTACTATCAGGGCCATATATTGAAGTTTTCCATATTGAATTACAACGGGAAGTTCAGGGAGGTGGTGGAATTCTTCAGGAAACACAGGAAGAAGATAATGGCCCTGCCCTATGGAATACGCATAAATCTGATTGCGCCTGTGGTGGAGGCTGCAGTGAGCCTGTCGTTGAGACGGGTGTATGGACCTCTGATCAAGTATCTTTACGAGAGGGTTGTAAGGGATGAATTCGATGCAGAGTGGCACAGAAGGGTGACGCGTCAGGTATATTTTTCGGCCCTCCATCTGCTGGGCATCTATAATCGCATTTCCATGCTCGAGAAGGGGGATAATCCCCTCGTGAGGGCAGTGCACCTCCTGGGTGCGGGGAGATATGAGGATGTGGCTTATATGAGTGATTCGCCGCCGGGGAAGCTCTATGTGTTCCACATGGCGACAGTTAAAAATATAGCCCGTATTATGGCCGGTCTGGAGGAGGAACCCATAGATGAGGAATTTATGGAAATTCTGAATACGAATCCGGTATCACGGGTCTATTACCACAGGTACCTTGCCCTTCGCGAAATGAGGAATGGGAACAGGGATGGTGCCATGGAGCATATCCGGGAGATCCTGCGCAATTCCCGTGAGGGTGTCGTTTCACGCGTTTACAGGGCACTTGTGGAAGGGAACATCGGCATACTAAAGGATACGCCGAGGGAAGTTCTTCTGAAGTACTGGATGAGGCAGGATATAGGGAGATCTGTTTCCTATGCCCGCCGATACGGGATGATCTTTCCCCTTCATGAATATGCTCTTTTCAGACCGCCATCTTCCATAAGGGCTTACAGGTATGACATACTGCTCCCCGTTCTTCCACCGCCCAGGTTCAGGGTGGATGGAAATTACGTCTTTGTGGGGAGCAAAAGGATAAGGATGGGACGATCGGCCGTGGATAATATTTTCAGGAGGTTATTGCAATCCGGCACAGTCCCGAGGATGGATCTGGATTCCCGTTCCATATCCGCATTGGTGAAAAAATACTTCCCCCTTGTGAGGGTTGGCAGGTATGATATAAAGCTCGTGGGTGTGGAATCGTAATGTTCAATACTTGACTTCCACGAGGGTAAGGCCCTTTCCGGGAACCATGAATGGAGTAAAGGGCTTGCCCTTCAATATTCCGGCAATTTCTTCTTTCGAATAGCGGAGCATCAATCCCACCATACTCCTGACCATCTTGTACAGGAACCTGTCTCCTTCCACTATATAGTGAAGTTCATCTCCCCGGCTTTCCCATCTGGATTCGAATATCCTGCAGGTCCCTGTTCTTTCGGAGCGGGCTGAAATGTGGATGAAATCGTGTTCCCCGATGAATAACCGTGCCTTTTCGTTCAGAGATTCCACAGATTCCTTTACCGGATAGAAATAGCCAAATCTGCGGCGTATGGGCGATGGATAGAGGAGGATGCGATATAGGTATATCTTCGACTTTGCGGAATATCTGGCATGAAATCCATCGGGAGCTTCCGTTGCCTCCTTTATGTAAATGTCTTCCGGAAGTCTGGAATTAAGGGCTTCCTTCAGTCTATTCACGGGGGGTTTCAGGAGGGCATTCTCCATGTGCAGACTGGCAACGAAATTCAGAGCGTGAACTCCGGAGTCGGTTCTGCTGGAACCCACCAGTTTGAAGTCTCCCTCCACCAGAGGTTCCAGGGCTTCCAGTAGTACACCCTGAACTGTTCTCCTGCCCGGTTGAATTTGCCATCCCTGGAAATCCGTTCCGTCGAATTCCAGTACCAGCTTTATCACCATCCCTGTGGAAATTTTACATGGATGCTTTTATCCCCTCATGTGGTTTAAAATAGAAGCATGATTTCCATCCTGATTTCCCTGATCCCGATTCTGGATACCACTATAAATGTGGGATCGGGGAATTATTCTGGAGAGGGGGATATACCATTATGGCTGTTTGCTGTTTCGGAGAATTCCATATTCCTTTCGAATGGAAGGGATGTGTTCCAGTTCCGGGCGCAAAACAAAGCCATTCTGTACTCGGGAATGTGGAGGGCACCACTTGCTTTCGATGATATGGATTTCTGGAAGGGAAGATTGTATGCCCTGAATAAGGGGGATCAATGCGTGTATGCAATGGACAGCGGAGGAATGATCCGGGACTCCTTTTCCATTCCATACAGGTATGTAAGTCAGTCCCTCTATATGTTCCACGATCGGTTCGGTGTCTATCTGGATATGCTCGGAGATTCATCCTATAGTGTTCTGGAGGGACGGATCGTTCCCGATCCGGTTTCGATTCGGGAGGACGGGGGTTTCCTCGTGATCCATGAGAATGGGGTCTATCGTCTCCCGGAGGATGTAGTGTCGGTGTCGTTTGCCGGGGAGGATGGAAGGGGGAGGAAGTACCTCATGTTAGAGAGGACGGACGATTCGGGGATAGAGACGGGCATCGTTATGCTGGATGTGGAGGACCTTCGTCTGGAGTGGCTTGGCCACTTCGAAGCTGATGGTTATACACCCGAACCGGTCAGAATTGCCCCCGATGGGACCATATATCTGATAGTACCGGTGGTATCGGGTGTCCGGATTCTCTCGTGGAGAGCAGGGGGTTGATAATGGGGTGTTTCTGTATTATAATTGTCGAAGACGCCCCGTCCCTGGAGAATGGGGTTACTTTTGCACAGACGGTCGTGTATCCTTTAAAATTATCAAGCCCAGCCCCGGTAGCTCAGTAGGATAGAGCGGCGGCTTCCTAAGCCGAAGGTCGGGGGTTCGAATCCCTCCCGGGGCGCCTTTAAAATTGTGAGGCCGTAGCTCAATATGGCAGAGCGGCGGATTCCAAATCCGCAGGTTGGGGGTTCAAGTCCCTCCGGCCTCGCCATTTGATAAACGAAGGGAGGTTGTAAGCAATGCGAATCATCATAGCTCTTGAATGCACGGAGTGCGGAAGGAGGAACTATACCACCACCAAGAGGAGGGATAACCGCACCAAGATGGAGATTCGCAAATACTGTAAGTTCTGCAGGAAGCACACCATCCACAAAGAGAAGAAGGTGTAACGGCCATGACGAATCCAATACAGTTCGTGCAGGAATCCATCGAGGAACTCAAGAAGCTCACCTGGCCCAGCAGGGAATCTGTTATCGTTGGTACTGTTGCAGTATTCGTCTTTTCGGCTTTCTTCGTCTTCTATACCATGCTCATAGATTTCATCGCATCCAGATTGATTAACTTCATCGTGATGCTGCTTACGTAGAGGGGTGAAAGATGGCCGGGAACCACGAGAAGGATGAGAAGGTCTGGATAGTGTTTCAGACCGTATCGGGACGGGAGAAGAGGGCCAAAGAGGCTCTGGAGAAATTTATAGAGGAAAGCAATCTGGGTGATAAGGTGGAGAGGGTTCTCGTGCCCGTGGAGACCGTGGAGAAGACCAGGGAAGTGAAGGGTCAGATTCGCAGGGTCAGGATAGAAAAACCCGTTTACAGGGGTTACGTGTTCGTTAAGATGACGAAGGATCCCGAACTCATAGACAAGATCGTCAAGGCAACGGGGCTGAGGGCAGTTCTGGCGAGGGATCCTTCCGGTGGATACACCTTCATTACCCTGTCTCCTCAGGAGATAGCTCATATCGAGGAAATCGTCCGCAGGGAGATGGAGCGCCGCAAGGCTCAGGCTCCCTTTATCAAGGGAGAACGCGTCCGCATTGTTGCCGGTCCCTTCAAGGATATGGAGGGAGTGGTGGAAGAGGTCTATACGGATAAGAAGAAGATAAGGGTAGTCATAGACCTCTTCGGCAGGTTGACCCCTGTGGATGTAGATTTCCTGCATGCAGAGAGGATAACCCTTTAAAGGAGGAGTTGAGAAATGCCGCCCAAGAAAGAGGTGAAGGCAGTTATAAAATTGCAGATACCGGGAGGGCAGGCAAGCCCGGCACCACCGGTAGGTCCTGCACTGGGGCAGCATGGCGTCAATATAATGGATTTCGTAAAGAGATTCAACGATGCCACTAAGGATAAGCCCGGAATGCTGCTTCCGGTGGAAATTACCATTTATAAGGACAGGACCTTCGACTTCATCATTAAGACACCGCCCGCTTCGTTCCTCTTGAAGAAGGCGGCAGGGGTGGAGAAAGGTGCCAGCAATCCCGGTCATGAGATCGTAGGTAAGGTTACTCGCAAGCAGGTTGAAGAGATTGCCAGGCTCAAGATGCCCGACCTCAATACGGATGATCTGGAAGCAGCCATGAGGATGATCGAGGGTACAGCCAGGAATATGGGAATAAAGGTGGAGGATTAAACCATGCCCAAGCACGGAAAGAGATATAGAGCCCTTCTGGAGAAGTACGACCTGACGAAGGAGTATCCCCTCGAGGAGGCTGTGAAGATCGTTAAGGATCTTGCCACGGCCAAGTTCGATGAGACCGTGGAGCTGGCCATAAATACGAACCTGAATCCCACTTATGCCGATCAGGTTTTGAGGGGGGCTGTGGTTCTTCCCTATGGAAGAGGTAAGAAGGTAAAGGTGCTGGTTCTGACCAACAATCCTGACAAACAGAAGGAGGCTCAGGAGGCTGGAGCCGATTACGTCGGTTTTTCCGAGTACATAGAGAAGATTAAGCAGGGCTGGCTCGACTTCGATGCTGTTGTTGCCACACCTGATGCCATGCCCGAGGTGGGTAAACTGGGTAGGATACTGGGTCCCAGAGGCCTGATGCCATCCCCCAAGACCGGTACCGTGACCAACGATGTGAAGGCTGTGGTTGAGGAGCTGAAGAAGGGAAGGATCGAATACAGGCTGGATAAGACAGGAAACCTGCACTTCCCGGTCGGAAAGGCCTCTTTCCCTCCGGAGCATCTGGCTGAGAACATTCTGGCTGTTTTCGAGGATATCTATAAGAACAAGCCTTCTGGTGCCAAGGGTAACTTCATTAAATCCGCTTACATTTCCACCACCATGAGTCCTTCCGTGAAACTCAGCCTCAATGATATTTATGCGAAGCTTAAAGAAAGAGGAGTGCTGTCATGAGTGCCACTGCAAGGGTGGAGAACATAAAGCCTGAAAAGATAGAGGCTGTCAAGCAGATCAAGGAGATGCTGCAGGATCGTAAGGCTTTCTATCTGATAGATTTCAAGGGATGGAATGTGGCCGAAATCACCAAACTCCGCAGGGATCTCAAGAACAACGATGCCCACATGCGCGTCGTTAAGAATACCCTTCTGAGAATTGCCCTGAAGGATGAGGAGATTTACAGGGATGAAATGGCTCCTTTCCTGGAGGGTCCCACCGCTCTGGTGGTTACCTATAAGGATGAAATACAGCCGCTGAAACTTATCAACGATTACATCAAGGAGACCAATAAAGGAAGCATTAAGGCTGCTTTTATCGGCGATACCCTGTATCATGGTGAGGCCATAAAGCAGCTCGTAAAGCTGCCCTCCATCGAGCAGCTGAGAGGGCAGGTGGTTGGAGCATTTGCTGCTCCGATGTATGGACTGGTTTTTGCCCTTAGCGGGCTTTTGAGAAACCTTGTAAACGTCCTTGAGCAGATAAAAGAAAAAAAGGGGGAATAGAAAATGGCTAAGTTAACAGTACAGGAAATCGTGGAGGCAGTGGAGAATCTGACTGTGATGGAGCTTGCAGAGCTGGTTAAGGCTCTGGAGGAGAAGTTCGGAGTCAGTGCTGCTGCACCCGTTGCCGTGGCGGCACCTGTTGCAGGGGCTGCTGCTGCTGAGGAGCAGGCCGAGGAGAAGACCTCCTTCGACGTGGTTCTTACCGATGTTGGTTCCAGCAAGATAAAGGTACTGAAGGTCGTAAGGGAGATAACCGGTCTCGGACTGGCCGAGGCCAAAGCCCTCATAGACAATCTCCCCAAGGCCATAAAGGAAGGAGTCTCCAAAGAGGAAGCCGAAGAACTCAAGAAGAAGCTGGAAGAGGTTGGAGCCAAGGTAGAACTGAAGTAGTCTCTCATGAGTTCATACGTGGTTATGTGGCGCTCTGCGCCACACTTATCAATTAAAAGGGTCTTACATATAGGGGGTATTTTTCCATGAATAAGAAGTTGGAGCGCATAGGTAATAAGCGTGAAGCTTTTGATTTGCCAGATTTTCTAATGGTGCAGCTGGAATCGTACAAGAATTTTCTGCAGGAAGACGTTCCCCCTGAGGAGAGAACAGCCGAGTCTCTCCATGGATTGTTCAAAGAAGTCTTTCCCATAGAGGATTTGCAGGGAAAATATACACTGGAGTATATAAGTTATCGAATTGGAAAGCCCCGCTATACTCCCGAGGAGGCTCTCGAGAAGAACCTAACCTATTCCGTACCCCTCTGGGTAAAGATTAAATTGATAAAGAAGAGACCCCAGACGGGTTTCGCAGAAGAAGAGATAGAACAGGAAGTCTATTTTGCCGAAATTCCCTATATGACTCCCCGCGGCACCTTCATTATAGGTGGTGTCGAGAGGGTCGTTCTCAACCAGATACACAGATCCCCCGGTGTTTATTTCTCCATAGATGAAAAGGAGACGACCCTTTATACGGCTCTGCTCGTTCCGTATCGTGGCCCATGGATAAAGTTCACCATAGACGGATCCAAGACTCTCGGAATGACCATCTCCCGAAGAAGGAAGATCCCTCTCAGCCGATTCCTGCGCGTTCTGGGATACGAAGATTATCGTGCCATGATAAAGGAGTTTCTGAATCCCGAGGTTCGCGACATAGACGATCCCGAACTGCGCAAGGGTACCTGGATCCTGGCAGATGATGTAATCAGCGAGGAGACAGGAGAGCTCATATTCCAGCTGGTGACGGAGAAAGGGGAATTCGTCAGGAGGGAGCTTACGGATAAGCTCATAAATGAATTCAAGAACGATGGCGTCAAGAAAGTGGTGGTCCTCAACACGCAGGACCCTGCAGTGGATGTCCTTATAAATACATTCAGGCAGGACAGAATCAGGGATAACGACAAGGCTTTCATTAACATTTACAGAACCCTTCGCTATACGCCTCCCAGAGACCTGGACGAGGCGACCCGCTATATCCATGATTTCTTCTTCTCTCCCGACAGGCTCTTCATGAGCCAGGTGGGAAGGTATAAGCTCAATATCAGATTGAGGCATAAGGAATATGGAATCGAGCCCCCCTCCGAGGATACCTATAATCTGACCAAAGAGGACGTAATTGTTCTGGTTAAGCGCCTTTTGGACCTTTACAGGGGTAAGGAAGAAGAGGATGATGTGGATGATCTCTCCAACAGACGTGTGAGGAGAGTGGGGGAGAGGCTTTACGAGCATTTCAGGAATTCCTTCATCAGGACCTCGAGAGCAATCAAGGAGAAACTCCTTTTGAATGGGGAGAATGTTACCCCCAGGAAGCTCTTCAATCCCAGGTTGCTCACCGCATCCATCAATAACTTCTTCACCACCGATAGCCTGTCCCAGCTCCTGGACCAGACCAATCCCCTCTCCGAATTGACCCATAAGAGAAGGGTGTCTGCACTTGGTAAGGGTGGTCTGACCAGGGAGACCGCAAGCCTGGAAGTCCGTGACGTCCATCCATCCCACTATGGAAGACTGTGTCCTATAGAGACTCCCGAAGGTCAGAATATAGGTCTGGTTCTCTCGCTGACCACCTATGCTAAGATAGATGACTTCGGATTCATCAGAACTCCTCTCAAGAAAGTGAAGAGGGGTAAGGTCACTGACCAGGTGGAATATGTGGCACCCCACGAGGAGATCGACTATAAGATCGCCGGTGGGGATACGAAAGTGGACGAGAAGGGCAATATAGTCGAGAAGAGGATAATCATCCGTCACAACAGAACTTACAGGATTGCTTCCCCCAAGGAGATAGATCACATAGATGCTTCTCCCAGACAGCTTGTTTCTCTCTCTGCATCTCTGATTCCCTTCCTGGAGCACGACGACGCTAACCGTGCTCTCATGGGTTCCAACATGCAGCGCCAGGCTGTGCCTCTGCTCCTTCCCGAGCCTCCCATCGTGGGTACCGGAATGGAGGAGAAGGTGGCCTATGATTCCGGACATGTGGTTGTTGCAAAACGTTCCGGTACTGTTACATATGTCGATTCCAAGAAGATAGTTGTAATTCCCGATGAGAAGGAAGGCGATTTCTTTGGCAAAGACGAGTACATACTGACCAAGTTCAAGCGCTCCAATCAGTCCACCATAATGCATCAGATCCCCATTGTTAAACCCGGACAGAAGGTGGAGAAGGGTCAGATTCTCGCTGAAGGTTCCTCCATAAGGGATGGGGAGCTGGCTCTCGGAAAGAACGTTCTGGTTGCCTTCGTGCCCTGGTATGGTTATAACTTCGAGGATGCTATAGTGGTCTCCGAGAGGGTCTGGAAGGATGATATCTATACCTCGATTCATATAGATGATTACGAGGTGGAGGTCAGAGAGACCAAGCTCGGTCCCGAGAAGATCACCAGGGATCTCCCCCGGGAGACGGAAGAGACACTGCGTAATCTGGATGAGTACGGTATAGTCCGCGTGGGTGCCGAGGTCAAGCCCCACGATATACTGGTTGGAAAGATAGCTCCTGAAAGCGAAAGGGAGCTTTCACCTGAGGAAAGGCTCATATTTGCCATTTTCGGCGAGAAGGCCAGACACTATAAGAATACTTCCAAGAGGGTTCCTCCCGGCGTCAGGGGAACCGTTATTAACGTGGTTGTCCTTACGAAGCCTGACGAGGACAACGAACTTGCCCGCAAAGTCATTGCCGAGCGCAAGGCCGAAGCCGAGAAGAGAAAGAAGGAAGGAATGGCAAGCGTCCGTAAGAGGCTCCTCCAGTTGCTTCAGGATCTTCTCAAGGGAATTAAGTTCAAGAAACCCATTACCGATAAAGATGGAAAGGTGATATTCGATGCCGGCGAGAAGTTCGATCCGAATAAGGTCAAGAATCCTCTCAGTCTCGAATTCCCCACCGGATTTGCCGGGAAGAGGACCGTGGAGAAGCGCGTTAAAGAGTATATGGAGCAGGCCCGCCAGTTTATCAAGCAGATAGAGGAAGCATACGAACTGGAAATGGACAGGATAGCCAGAGGTGACGAATTGCCTTCCGGTGTTATACAGCTCGTCAGGGTTTACATCGCACAGAAGAGGAAGTTCATCGTTGGTGATAAGATGGCCGGTCGCCATGGAAACAAGGGTGTGGTCTCTATCGTGGCTCCCATTCAGGATATGCCATTCCTGGATGATGGTACACCGGTCGATATAGTGCTCAATCCTCTGGGTGTTCCCTCCCGAATGAACGTTGGTCAGATTCTGGAAACCATTCTCGGATATGCCGGTGTCGAACTGACGAAGAAACTCAGGAAACTCGTGAAGGATGGCAAACCATCCGAAATTCGCTCCTTCCTGAAGGAACTCTATAAGCCCCATAAGGACAGGGATTTCCTCAAGTGGCTGGAAGAGGCATCCGATACGGAGATCGTGGCCTATGCCAATCAGCTGGCCGATAAGGGTATACGATATGCAAACCCCGTGTTCGAGGGTATGGATCTCGATGATATCAAGCAGCAGTTGAAACTGGCCGGTCTTCCCGAGGATGGAAAGGTGAACGTGAGGGATGGCCGTACCGGTGAATACTTCGATTATCCCGTTACCGTTGGATACATGTACATGCTCAAGCTGATCCACATGGTGGAAGACAAGATTCATGCCAGAAGTGTTGGTAAGTACTCCATCATCACCCAGCAGCCTCTCGGTGGAAGGGCCCACTTCGGTGGACAGAGGTTCGGTGAGATGGAGGTTTGGGCTGCAGAGGCTCATGGAGCCGCATACGCTCTCCAGGAGATGCTTACCGTGAAATCCGACGATGTCCTTGGCAGGAATGCTCTTTACAGATCCATAATTAAGGGAGAACTTCCTCCTGAACCCCACATGCCGGAGTCCTTCCAGGTTCTGGTGAAGAACCTCAGGGGTCTGGCGATAGATGTGGACATAGGTGTTAAGGAGAGGAAGAACTCCAGGAAGGAAAAGGAAAGTTAATTTGAATTAAAGGGGGATTTTCTATGATTTCCATGAAGGATCTTTCGAAAGTGCCTCCCAGCCAGCTGGAGTACATTCTGATAAAGCTGGCTGCACCGGAGGCCATAATAAACTGGTCGTATGCGGAGCAGAAGGGCCGGGAGATGGGCGTATATGGTGCGGGTGAGGTTCTCACTGCTGAGACCATCAATTACCGTACCCAGAAGCCCGAACCCGGAGGACTCTTCTGCGAGAGGATATTCGGACCGGTAAAGGATTACGAATGTGCATGCGGCAAATACAAGGGTAAGAAATACGCGGGTGTTGTCTGTGAGAAGTGCGGTGTGGAGGTTACTTCATCCACAGTCCGCCGCCAGAGAATGGGTTATATCAAATTGGCAGTCCCTGTTGCCCACATATGGTTCTATAAGATTCCCCCTTCCATAATTGGAACCCTTCTCGATCTGACCAGAGCGCAGGTCGAGGATATCCTTTACTACGATGCATATCTCGTTCTGGATCCCAAGGAAGTTCCGGAGATCAAGAAGGGCGAGGTTCTGACCGAAAGCAGGTACAGGGAACTCATAGAGGAATACGGTGAAGGATCCTTCGAAGCAGAAATGGGTGCTCCCGCCATAAAGCGGCTCCTGGCCGAATTCTCCAAGAAGAACGAGGAAGGCAAGACCAAACTGGAACTCCTGTCCATAGACCTCAGGAGTAAGCTTCGTATAGAGAGATCTGCGCTGATAAGGAAGAAGATCCTCAACAAACTCAAGATAATAGATGCATTCATTAACTCCGGTGTGAATCCGGAGTGGATGATCCTGGAAGTTATCCCCGTTATTCCGCCTGATCTGAGGCCCCTGGTTCCCCTGGATGGTGGAAGATATGCTTCCTCCGATCTCAACGATCTATACAGGAGAGTCATCACCCGAAATAATCGTCTCAAGGACATGATGCGCCTTCAGGCTCCGGAGGTCATCATACGAAACGAAAAGAGGATGCTCCAGGAGGCCGTGGATGCGCTGTTCGACAATGCCAGAAGGAAGAAACCCGTCGTCGGCAGGGGTAACAGGAAGCTCAAATCCCTTTCTGACAATTTGAGAGGAAAGAAGGGACTTCTCAGAAGAAACCTGCTCGGAAAGCGTGTGGATTACTCCGGACGTTCCGTTATCGTGGTGGGTCCGGACCTCAAGATGTATCAGACCGGTATTCCCAAGGAAGTCGCGGCCGAACTCTGGAGACCCTTTATCGAACGCAAACTGGAAGAGAGGAACATAGGGGACCGCAGGGACAGGAGGATGCTCCTGCGCAAGAGGAGTCCCGAAGTCTGGGAAGTTCTGGAGGAGGTCGTCAAGCACCATCCAGTATGGCTCAACCGTGCCCCCACCCTTCACAGGCCTTCCATTCAGGCCTTCGAACCCGTCCTGGTGGAAGAGAAGGCCATCAAACTCCATCCCATGGTATGTACGGCCTATAATGCAGACTTCGATGGTGACCAGATGGCCATCTTCCTGCCCATTTCTCCCGAAGCCCAGATGGAGACTTATATGCTCATGATGTCCCCCCACAATATCCTTTCTCCCGCTCATGGAAAGCCTCTTGCCACTGCCACTCAGGATATGGTCATAGGTGTCAACTATATCACGAAGGTCAGAAGCGATTTCGATAAGAAGAAGGATAGCGAGATCAAGAAGTTCTCCACGATCGAGGAGGCCCTTAAAGCCTGGGAGATGGGCGTAATAGATCTCCATGATCCGGTGATCGTTCCCATCTCCAAAGAGGGCGATCCTCTCGTCCTCTCCGACAATTATGAGCTCGTCAGGACCACTGTCGGAAGGATCATCTTCAATCAGATATTGAGACCGGAGGTTCGCCAGAAGCTCGGCTTTATCAATAAAGAACTCAACAAGAAGGCCATTGCCAATATAGTGCTCGAGACCCACAGAACCGTCGGGGCATGGAAGACGGCTGCATTTCTGGATGATCTGAAGGACCTCGGATTCAAATATGCCTCTGTTTCCGGTGTGACATTTGGAATAGATGATCTGATCATTCCGCCCGACAAAGATAAGATCATCGAGAAGGCCTTCAAAGAAGTTGAAAAACTCGACAGGAAACTGAAGAAGGGTCAGATATCCCGTGCCGAGCATTATCAGCAGGTTCTCGACATATGGACCAGAGCCTCGGACGAATTGAAGAACAGGCTCGTGGAAGTCATATCCAAGGATAAGGATGGATTCAACCCCATTTACATGATGGTATTCTCCGGTGCCCGTGGAAGCATCGACCAGATGAAGCAGCTGGCTGCCATGAGGGGACTGATGGCCAGACCTTCCCGCAAGGGTGAAATCGGTGACCTCATCGAGATTCCCGTTATATCGTCCCTCAAGGAAGGCCTCAAGATGATGGAATACTTCATATCCACCCACGGAGCCAGAAAGGGACTGTCCGACACTGCACTCAAGACCGCAAGCGCCGGTTATCTGACCAGAAGGCTCGTCGATGTTGCCCAGGATGTCACGGTCACGATGGAAGACTGTGGAACGTTCCGCGGAAGGGTGATAAAGATCGAAAGGGAAGCAGATGGTACCAGGAAGGACATCCGTAAGAAGATAATCGGAAGGATCGCCGCTCAGGATGTGATAGATCCCGTAACCGGCGAGACCCTCATCACTGCCGGTGAGGAGATTACGGAAGAGATAGCGGACAGGATTCAGAATTCCAATGTGGAGGAAGTTTCCGTCAGATCTGTTCTTTACTGTGAAGCCGAATTCGGTGTTTGCGCCAAGTGCTATGGAAGGAATCTTGCCACCGGTAAGCTGGTGGATGTGGGAGAGGCTGTGGGTATAATCGCTGCCCAGTCCATCGGTGAGCCCGGAACCCAGCTGACCCTGAGAACGTTCCATACCGGAGGAATAGCCGAAAGGGTGACCGAAGAGGCCGAAATCAGAGCCCCCTTCGATGGTGTGGTGAAGTACGAGCGCATCCAGTACATCGATAAAGGCGACTATAAGCTGGTTATCAGTAAGAAGGGGTCCATCAGACTCGAGGGCAAGACGGTAAGGACCTATAAGATCCCCTTCGGATCCCACCTGTACGTGGAAGATGGACAGAAAGTCAAGAAGGGACAGGTGCTGGTGGAATGGGAGCCCTACTCCCTGCCGATACTTGCAACCAAGTCCGGTGTCATAAGGTTCGAGGATCTGATACCCGGTATTACCCTCAAGGAGGAGGTCGAGGGTGGCAAGGTCGAATACATAGTGGAGGTTTCCAAGCCCAGGAAGCTCTATCCCAAGGCCGTCATACTGGATAAGGAGACCGGTGAGGTTCTGGAAGAGATTCCTCTGGTTCACGAATGTCATCTGACACTTTCCGCCTACGAGAAGTTCCAGAAGCAGCTTGCCGGTGAGGATCCCGAGGTGGAGGCCGGTGAGGTGATAGCGAAAGTTCCCAAGGCCACGGCCAAGACGAAGGATATTACCGGTGGTCTCCCCAAGGTGGAAGACATCTTCGAGGCCAGGGTTCCCAGCGACAAGGCGATCCTGTCGGAAATCAATGGAACTGTACGTATTCTCGGACTGGAGAAGGGTGTGTTCAAACTCGAGGTGGTTTCCCCCGATGGAAAGACCGTCAGGAGATACGATATCCCCTATGGAAAGTACCTGCTGGTCAACGATGGCGAATGGGTGGAGGCTGGAGAGCCCCTGACCGATGGCGAAATAGATCCTCACGATCTGCTGCGCATCAAGGGTAAGGAGTACGTACAGGAATACATCTTCGAAAAGGTGCAGGGAGTTTACGAACTCTCCGGCGTGGAGATCAATGACAAGCATATCGAGATCATAGTCCGTCAGATGCTCCGTAAGGTGAGGATAGAGAACTCCGGAAATACGAAACTCTTCGAGGGCGATATAGTGGATCTGGACGTGGTGAAGAAGGAGAACGAGATGGTGAGAGCCGCCGGTGGAAGACCCGCCACATTCCGTCCGGTTCTTCTCGGAATAACCAGGGCCGCTCTGTCCACGGACTCCTTTATCTCGGCTGCATCCTTCCAGGAAACCACGAAGGTTCTCGCAATGGCTTCTATCCGTGGAAGAAAGGACAATCTCAGGGGTCTGAAGGAGAACGTCATCATAGGTGGAATAATTCCTGCAGGAACTGGAAGAAGGGATCTGAGAAACATCATACTGGAAGTGGAAAAGGAAGAGGAAGAAAAGGTCGCGGAAGAGGAAAAAGCATAGATGTTTTTGAATCTGGTTCTGCTATTTGGGGGCTTTCAGGGCCCCCTCGTCAATAGCGGAAAGGACATCTACCTCATTCTTCCAGATACGGGCGAACTTCAATTGATATCCAGGGAGTTCCTGCGGGGTTTCGAACTGGCTCTGGGAGATTCCATTCCCTTCTATCGGGTCAACGAGACGCAGGATGTCCCATTCGATACCCTTTACATGACTATCGTGGAGCGGAATCCATTCCTGGTGGTGGGCCCCATACTTCCTTCCAATGCCCGTATCGCCGCGGATATTTCCATGAGGAATCGTGTTCTAACCATACTTCCGGTGGCATACGATGTATATCTGGGAACGTATGGTAATTATGTCTATCCATTCAACTACAAGACGTATGCATCCATTATAAGATTTCTGGATTTCTCCACCCGCCAGGGAGATACATCCTTCGTCCTGATGTACGAGAAAACCCTCAATGGTCTATCCATAAAGAAGTTCTTCGATGCGTATTATCCGGTTCCCACCATACTCCTCAAGAGCAAGGCTGTAAAAAAGGACGTGGTTCGCGAAATCATCAAGGATATAAGGGGATTCAGGGCCATATTCTTCTCCGATGGAGGATTGCCTTCCATCAATATGTATCTGAATCTCCGGAAGCTGGGTTTCAAGGGCAACGTCTATGCACTGGATCCCTGGCTGAACAGAAAGGTCATCTCCCTTCTCATAGGATTTACGGATAACCTGTACGTATTCGGGCTATACGGTCCCAGGTATTCCTCCTATCTGGTCAGGCTGGACCGCAAGTACGCCTTCATAGAGGATTATATGAACAGATACCAGGAAGAACCCACGGAGATGGCATTCATCGGATACGATGCCGGTACGCTGGTCAGGGAAGTATATACCGGGGCCAGCGATGTGGAATCTGCAAAGGATTTCCTTCTCCATTACGGGGTCCTCTATGGGGTATCGGGAGAATACCTGATCTCCAAAAAGAGTGAATACATAGGCATTTACCGGATCACTCCCCGCGGGATCGTCAAGGTGGAGTGACCTCCTTACAACTTCCAGTTCGAACTTTTCGATTCCCTTACTGGCAAGCGATGCTTTAAAATTCATGCATGGCTGGTCATAGTCATTGGGCACAGATTAAGCACAAGAAGGCGGCGAAGGATGCCAAGAGGGGAAAGATCTTCTCCAAACTGGTAAGGGAAATAATAGTGGCTGTTCGTCAGGGTGGGCCCGATCCCACTATGAATCCCCGTTTGAGGATGGTTCTGGATAAGGCCAAGCAACACAATCTGCCCAAGGAGAATATCGAGAGGGCAATTAAGAGGGCAACCGGTGAGGAAGGCGGAGCCCAGTTCGAAGAAGTGATATATGAGGGGTATGGTCCCGGTGGTGTCGCTTTCGTCATAAAGACCGTCACCGATAACAAGAACAGGACGGTTAACGAAATCAGACATATCTTCAGCAAGCATGGGGGCAACCTTGCCACCAGCGGTTCGGTTCTGTGGCAGTTCGAGGAGAGGGGCGTCATCTATATCCCGAAGGATGCCACGGATGAGGAGAGCCTTCTGGAAATCGCTCTGGAAGCCGGAGCCGACGACATGGAGACGGAGGGGGACCAGTTCGTGGTCTATACTTCTCCCAAGGCCTTTTCTCAGGTGAAGGAAGCGATAGAGCAGGCGGGTATAACCATATCCTCCGCCCAGCTCACCATGCTCTCCAAGAATACCGTTCCCATTGCCGGTGAGATGGCAAAGAAAGTCCTCAAGCTGTACGAGGCCCTCGAGGAGCACGACGACGTTCAGGAAGTGTATGCCAACTTCGACATTGCCGCAGAAGAACTGGAAGCCCTCGCTGGATGAGAATCATCGGACTGGACGTTTCCCTGACCAATACGGGTGTTGCCGTCTGCGAGGATGACCTTCGGGTCCTTCATCTGGAGACCATAAGGCCGGGCAGGGGACCCTTTCCTGCCCGACTCCAGCACATTTACGACAGGCTCCACTCCATCATAGATGAATTCTCCCCCGATGTAGCTGTTGTGGAATCCGTCATATACCACAGGAATC
>Ga0256835_1000410_pt1 | contig 32449 bp, 25 predicted proteins | sample PIR30metaG_FD_185972 | JGI IMG/M metagenome (GOLD analysis project Ga0256835, IMG submission 185972) | Hydrothermal vent microbial communities from East Pacific Rise, Pacific Ocean - PIR-30 | ecosystem: Environmental > Aquatic > Marine > Hydrothermal vents | place: Pacific Ocean: East Pacific...
CTCGCGGGCTAAGAATGGCCGCATCCGAAAAAATACGTTTAATTATTTTAACATATTTAAATTTTTAATTTTAGCAGAAAGGAATTAATGTTTATAAATCTTTAATAATAACGTTATGTTTGGCGATAGTGATACCACAAATTCAATGAAACGCTCATTTTGTTGAACATATTTCATTAGAAATCGAGAAAAAGATTAACAAAACCTTAACTAATCATTGCTTGACTTGTATTGTTTTTCATTATTTCTTTGTATAGATTTAACTCTTTACGAAAAGGGCGCCCTTTTCAAAGATTTAAATCTACGGCTTGGCCAAGCCCGTATAAGTGCCGTTGCAATAAAACGGAATATTGTACCGCTTATGCCATAGCGGATAGGTATGTTATGCTCCCCGGAGCAGTAAAAAATAATTAAAAACCGCCCGGAGAGGCGGGATATTAAATATCGAAAAATTTTGTTTAACTTTAAAAGTTTTAGTTATGAAAAAATTAGTTTTGTTCTTTTTAATAACGTTTCTTCTTTTTTCTTGTTCAAAATTTGAAAAGACTAAATTTGAGCAACCATCTTTGAAGGAATCGGATAAAACCCATGTATTATTAAATGAATATCCTATTTCTTTAAATCATAGAATTAAGGATGATAATTTTTTAAAAACATATTTTCCTGAAGGATATTATTATAAAGAAAGTGTAGATTTTTGGGCTGAAGGAAAAAATATGCGAATTGTTAAAATTATTTCAAAAAAGAAAATAAATTTAGTTGGGTACCTTATTAAAGATTTAAATAAGAATCTAAATTTATATTTTGTAGGATTTAATAGAAGTAATAATATGCTTGACTTGAAGGACTTTACTACACCTTTAAATAACAAAAAATTGAAATGGGAAAAAGATGAATCATTTAATCCTATTCAATGGGCCAAAAATCTTCAAAATACTGCTTTTCGAATTAAACCGAAATTTTGGGGGTTATCTTGCAGTGACAATATTATTCAATACCCAGACGGTTATTGTGAAGCGTGGTGTTGTTATTATGTTTTATATGTTAAAATTGGATGTGGATATAGTCCTGTTGATTGTCCTTAAAATATCTTGATATGAAAAAAAGGAAAATTTTTTTTGTAAGTAGTATATTTTGGATTTTTGTCCTTTATGCGCAAGAATCACCCGATTCCGTCAAAGAAGAACAATTGGAAGTAGTTTATCTTACTTTATCTAAAAATCTTAAGGAGGAAATTAAATTTCCTCCTTCTTCCTCTTATATGAAAACTTGGATTTTATGGCCGGGACAAGAAATCATAGGAATTATTTATCCGAGTAGTTCTTTAGAAAATAAGAAATTAACACATGTTTCTTTTAAATTTGTACCGGAAAAGTATTTAAATCATAGGACCCGATCTATTGAAAATGAACAACAGTCCTATTTCCCATTTTTAGTGATACATATTTATAAAAAACAAGATGAAACTTTAGATGAAATATGGAAAAGCGACACTCTTGTAATTAACACTCATAAAAAAGATATAATTAGTCTTTCTTTAAAAAAAGATACTATTTATTTTTATCCCGATGGTTTGGCATTTGGAATTGAAGTAATTGATAAAAATAAAAAAGATTCAAAAACAAAACATTCAAAAAATGCTTATATACGTATAGGACTTTCCAAAAAAACTCCTTCATTATATACTGAAAAAACTTTTTTAAGGTTATTTAAAAAAGATTTTATTCATCCTATAGAACAATATTTTCCTCCTGAATTTAAAAAAAAGAAGAGAAACTTAGCCATTGCTTTTTCTTATGAGTAAGATCGAAAAATTTTGTTTAATTTTAAAAATTGAACGTCATGAGAAAATTTTTGATTATTTCATTTTTCTAGGGTCTTTCATTTAAATTTTTAAATCAGGGCTATTTACGTTGATTTATTAAATATGTTACTTACAGTTATGAGAGGAATGTTACTTTTTTTAATCATTATTATTTTGAATTTCTCCTGCTCATTTAAAATACATTACCAACCGGGGAGTTATCATTTAGAGCAATTAAAGCAAAAAGCCGAACAACTGAAATTGCCGGAGAAAGATGTATTTTATATTGATCCAGGGCTATTTGCTTCGCAAAAGCGGATTTATGGTAAAGTTCCCGTAAGATTTCAGGGAATGTTACTAGTTAATGCATCGGGACAGTTTTTGCAAATAGGAGACGATTCTTGTGCAACGGGCTTACTTTACGATGCGAAATATTTTTCCGGTTTGCCATTGGATACGGTTACGGATAAAAGAATAATTTCTTATTACAAAGGATTGGACGAGCGTATTAAACAAAAACCCTATACTTTTTTAATCTTTTGGTTAAAGGGAGTCCCTTCATTTTCTTTTAAACAACAGAAAAAGACAATTAATTTATATTTAAATAAATGCGGGGATAGTTGTCAGGTGCTTTATTTGAATTCCAATATTTATAAAGAAGTATTAGATAATGTTAATTCAATGAATGCCCACTAAATTTTTAAAAGGAAAATAATGGAGATGAAAATGAGGAACGAACGATGCCGTGTCCGCCTCAGGCGGGAAGGATCTCTTTATTGGACTTTAACTTTCACTTTCACTTTAACTATAGCACCTTAGCCATTGGTCGTTTTCCGCCTTCGGTGGACTTCGGTGGAATGAAATCAATATAAGGTGTTATGACTACGAAAGGGATTATTAATAATGAAAACTAATTTTAGTATGATGAGGATAATTATGAATCTAAGGAAATTAACCTAAAAGATAAGAAATAGCATATTGGTTTATAAATAGATCATGTATTCTGTAATTTAGAATGAACTTGAGGAATAGGAATATCAATAAGTTTTGGTAAATTGTTGGGAGACACTCCTAATTAAAAGATTTTAGCATATGAACCGGAAAATCATTTACATTCTTATTATCCTCTATGAAATGCAATTGATTTATTTCTTTATACGTAATAAGATAAATTTATCTTTTTTTCTTTCCATGACGGTAGTGATGGTACTTTTAATCATTGCCATAAAATTAAGTAAAAAGGAACATAATGAATAAAAAAATAGTATGATTTTTAGAATATTAGCCGAGTTGCAAGGGGCGGTTTTGAATTGAAAGAATAAAAAATCAGTTTGTTAAAATTGATTTTCATTTCGTAAATTATCATACAACAGATGGCGATAAACCGGCAGCGGTATGATTTTTGCACCAAAGATATAACCGGATAAGCCGTTATAATATTAAAAATTAAGATTAATTACGATTTATGATAAAGCAAATTGTTGCGTGGATTCTAACTTATTACGATACTGTCTTTATTTAGTCGCTAATATACTTTAAAAATAAAAATTAAAAAATCCCCCGTTTTGTCATTTTGAAAATATGTCAATTATAAAATAATGAAAAACAAATTTCTATTATTAATTGTTTTTATCTTAAGTTTTTCGGGCTTATATGCCCAATATTATCAAGTGGAATATGCTTTTGAATTACTGCCGGTGCCCGGATTGAAAGTTACCGAAGAAGAAAAGGCCAAAATGCAACAAGTTAAAGGTATTGTAGATGATTTGGGTGCATATTTATCCCAACACCGGTATATTCTTACATTTACGCCGGACGAAAGTTATTATCACGTAGATGCGATGGAAATGCCCGATGATGTGGATAATCCGCCCATTTACCGAATTTCCATGCATGGAGCCATCAGGTATGGAGATTTTTATCAAAATGCCCGTACTCGTCAGGTATTAAACAGTACGGAAATGTCCGGAACTTTATATCTTCTGACGGATTCTTTGCAAAATAATTGGCAAATTACCGGTGAAACCAAAAAAATTGCGGGATACAATTGTATCAAAGCCATCGAAAAATGCGATAAATGTAAATATCCGGTGGAAGCGTGGTTTACACCACAAATTCCCGTTCCCTTCGGACCTGCGGGTTTCGGCGGTTTGCCGGGATTAATTCTCGAAGTCAAAAAATACAGGCAACTTTTAAGTGCGAAGAAGATTAAACAATTAAAAAACAAACCGGAGATTATAAAGCCGCAAAAAGGCGAGCGAATGACAACCAATGAGTATAAAGAAATGCTTTGGCGTAGGCGAATGGAAATGCGGCGCCGTCATAAGGCAAAATGAAAAAAAGAATAACATATTTCTCAGTCATTTTTTTCGGTTTATTGCCCGTTATCCTTTCAGGTCAAAAATTACATGTGCATGGCAAAGTTACCGATACAACCGGCGAAGTCTTGCCCTTTGCCAATTTTATGGTGCTTGAACGGAGTCGCGATAGCACATCGGCATTTTATATAGGAAACGAACATGGTTCCTACGGTTTTTATCTCAAAGCCGGCAAATCCTATCAAGTCAAGGTATATTATCTCGGCTATAAAACCATGTCGTTCGATATTGACAGCAATCAAGTGGATGTAGAGAAAAATGTGGTCATGATACCGGATTACGAATCTTTGGATGCGGTGGAATTATTGGTGCGTATGCCCGTTCGTATAAAGGAAGATAGTGTCATTTATGTAGCGGATAGTTTTAGGAGCGGAAGGGAATGGAAACTAAAGGATTTGGTCAAAAAACTTCCGGGCATGGAAATTACGAAAGAAGGTAATATTCGTGTCATGGGAAAAACGGTTTCCAAAGTATTGGTGGAAGACAAACCCTTTTTTGGAGGCAATCCCCGAATGGCTTTGGAAAATATTCCGGCCGATGCCGTAGATCAAATTGAGGCCGTGGATGATTATACGGATATCGGATTTATGCGGCAAGTTAATGATGAAAACAAGTTAATCCTTAATATCAAATTGAAAAAAGGAAAAGAACGTTTCTTTTTCGGTGATATCACTGCGGCTGCGGGAACACGGAATAAATATTTGCTTAATCCTCATATTTATCATTATGCTCCCCATTCTCAAACCGGTTTTATAGGTTATGCCGGTAATACCGATAATAATCCGGTTACCATGAAGGAAATCATGACTCTTCAAAACGGAATGAATAATTTTCGAGCCGGTGAGGTGGTTAAGACATTCCGCTTATTTTCACCGTTATTTGAAGGTGATTTTTATAAAAAAAAGGATAGAATGGCCACCCTGCAATGGCATCAAGACAAAGGAAAAAATACGTTAAGCATACTCGGACTTGCTTTTCGGCAAAATGCCGCCAATTATTCCCGGCAATTTTTACTCAGGCAAAGTACCGGTTATACCGAAAAAACAGATCAAAGCGGAGAGAAAACCGTACAAGCGGGTGTGATAAAAATAGATTGGCGCCATAAATCTAATGTATGGAATTATGTAGATATTCATCACACGACCAGTTTCAACCGGCAGGATTCCAATCAAAAAACGGACGGGTTAACGGATCAAGATAATTTTTCTATGAGCGAGGAAATAAATAAAAAACATTTCCTTTCGGAAACCGAAGGAGTTTGGTATAAAAAAATGAACCGGCATTGGATTTTTAGACTAAATATTCGCCATGCATATACCACCGAAGAAAAACAAGATAATTTTTTAAGTTCTTATCCGATTTTTAACGACATTATCCATTGGGCGAACATGGAAAAATTTCCGGTAAAAGATAGTAGCATTTTAAAAATAAACGAACTCAATAGTGTGGTAAAGTTATATTATTTGATGACTAATCGGTTTCATATTTATTTTACGGGTGGTTTTTCGAATGAAAGGAACGAATATTTATCAGCCGCATGGAATCGCATTTCGGATACCTTGTCATGGAATTCTTTAAAAAACGAAGGATTTGATGAACATCTCAGCGGGCACATACGAGACTATTCGAGTTCCATTCAACTGAAATACACAACTCGTCGTTTTCTTGTGCGGGGTGGATGGAAATGGTACCGGTGGAAAAGTCCGTTTCGGAGCCGTGATATGTTTTATCCTTTCTTTTATTTGCGAAAAAGATTCGGTAAATCCAGAACTTTTATTATGCAATTCGACGGCAAGCCGGGGCAAATAGATTTCCCGGATTTAGGGTCGCATTTTTATATTACCGGTATAAGAATGATAAAAAAAGGAAATCCCGACTTAACCCCCGATTTAACTTATCGTTTCGGTATAAATTTCAGGGACTTTAGTATTTCCAAGAAGTATTCTTTCTTTGCAGGATTATCTTATAGTTACGTGGCTCGTCCCCTCTCATCTCGAATAGTTTATTTAGGGCCTTCGGCTGTTCGGGAAATGTTTGTCAATACCCGTCCTTCAAAGGATTTTCGCTATTATGCTTCGATAAAATATTTTTTCAAGGATTTTTATGTGCAATTGCAATATAATCGTTTTGAAACCTATTTTTTTAAGCAATTCAACCGGAATGAAATGCCTATCGGTCGATATACCGGAAAATTTTATTTCAAAACCGGTCTTTTGGGATGGGAACGTTTGGATTGGAATATGGAATTCGTATGGCAACATATTCGTCAACAAACCGGATCGTCGGAATATATTTCTTACGGCTATGAATTTAACACGGACTTGTCTTATTCCGTAGCAAGTGGATTTGATTTACATGCGGAATATTTTCATAAGCGCCTCAATCAATTGAATGCATTATACGGGGCACAGGTGAGATTTTCCTATAAAGATAAGACGGATAAATGGCGGCTTTATTTGAGCGGTTATAATCTTTTTGGTAATCCCGACCGCTATTTTCGCTTTGAAAACGATACTTATTATGAAAGTGAAATCCGCCGAATGCCTTCTTTTTGGCTAATCGGATTTGTTAGACGCATTTAATTTAAGAAACTTTAATTATCCTTTTGCTCTATAAAATCTAAAATCTACAATCGTTAATCTACAATCGTTAATCGTTAATCCCTTCTGTCATCCCCCCGTAGGTCGATACGACTCCTATGGAGGGTCTCGATACGAGTCCGTGACCTGCGGACGAAGGTCGATACGACTCACCCTTCGGGTTTGACAAGCGCAGCGACGCCGTGTCCGCCTCAGGCGGGAGAAATCTCTTTTCCGGACTTTAACCTTGACCTTGACTTTGACTATTTTAAATCTGCAATCTGAAATCTGCAATCTGCAATCGTTAATCGTTAATACGAACTGTCCTCCTTTCAAAGGATTGCTAAATTTTCAATATCTTTAGCGTTAAATTTTCGGAAATATGGAAACGCAGCAAAAAAATTCTTTCTTTGATCGTGAAGTTTTGGGGCATCCCGTCGGGCTTTTTGTATTGTTTTTTACCGAGATGTGGGAGCGGTTCAGTTATTACGGGATGCGTGCCTTGCTGATATTGTTTCTAATTGCCGAAATCAACAAAGGCGGATGGGGATGGGAAAGAAAAGAGGCATATGCACTCTACGGTTGGTATGTCATGTTGGTTTATTTTTTGCCCATGCTGGGTGGTTGGTTGGCCGATAATAAATGGGGTCATGTCAAAACGGTTTTGGTGGGCGCTTCGATTATTACCGCCGGTCATGCCGCCTTGGCCTTGTCGGACTTGAATGTAGGATTCGATTTAAAATTTGTGTTCTACATCGGATTATTATTATTGGTTATCGGCACCGGATTATTCAAGCCCAATATGTCGAGTATTGTAGGAAAAATGTATCCGCCCCATAGCCCCAAGAAAGACGGGGCATATACCATTTTTTACATGGGTGTCAATGCGGGGGCTTTTATCGGCACCCTGTTGGTGGGATGGATAGGCGAAAATTTCGGTTGGAAATTCGGATTCGGGCTTGCGGGAATTTTTATGTTGTTCGGTTTACTTCAATTTTATTTTGCCCGTGATATTTTCGGAGAAGAAGCCAATAAGCCCCAGCCCAAAAAAGTGGATTTGCCGCCGGAAGAATTGAAAAAAATCGTGCCTTTTACTTCCACGGATAAGATTTTGGCCTTTACGGGCGTTGTTTTGGCTTTGATATGGGTTGTTCACGGTTTGTATGAAGTCATTAGCAGGGGGCATTATTTTTTGCCGAAAGATATTTATTCCATCAAATTCGGTTCCGAAATTTTCAGTGTGGATGCCTCTACGGCCATGTTTCTTACCTCGATTGTCATTTTTATTTTCTTGGGTCTCTCGCGATTGCAACGATTCGACCCGATTGAACGCGACCGCTTGTCCGTTATTTTTATCATTGCTTTTTTTGTAATTGCCTTTTGGGCCAGTTTTGAACAAGCCGGTACCACGATGAACGTTTTTGCGCGGGATTATACCCAAAGAACGCTATCGGAGAATTGGGCCCTGTTTTATAAAATCATCGATACCTTGATTTCCCTGATTCCGATGTTAGTTTTGACTTATGTGATATTCCAATTGGCCAAGAGAATTTGGGATCGTTATCCGCTGACCATTTTATTTACAAGTATTAGTTTTTTGATTATATGGATTTTGGTTATTTTTAGAGTCAATGACAAGATAAACAGCACCACTCCCGTAGTGGATACCACTTGGTTTCAGATTTTAAATCCGGTTTTTATTATCAGTTTGGCGCCGCTATATTCCATGTTTTGGAAGCGGTTTAATTTGCCTGCGGCATGGAAATTTTTCATCGGGTTCTTATTCTTGGGTAGCGGTTTTGGTGCTCTTGCATGGGGTGCTTCTTCCATTCCGCCCGGCGCCCAAACGGCTTCGGTTAGTATGATGTGGTTGGTCATCGCTTATTTGTTACATACCATGGGCGAATTGGCTATTTCTCCTGTAGGTTTGTCATATGTAAGTAAATTGGCGCCGCTGCGTATGACCGGTTTCATTTTCGGCATTTGGTATATTTTTACCGGCTTGGCCAATAAACTTTCCGGGCTTATGGCCGAAGCATCGGTAGGCATTGCCGATAAATACGGAATCTCGGCTTTCTTTTTGATTTTTACCATAATTCCTTGGGTAGCCGGTCTATTGATTTTATCGCTTAACGGCTATTTAAAAAAGAAAATGCACGGCGTGGAATAAAATTATTTCGGGTGCATAATAAATTCGTCAAGATATTCTTTTAGGAACCTAAAAGCTAATCGGAATCGTAATTCCGGATAAACTCTCTGCTATCAAATAAAGGGATAATACCGAAAGGGCCGTGCTAATCAAACCGCCTATCGCACATCCCCATAGAATTTTTTTCTTTTTCTCCTTGTCATTTCTGGATAATGTGATGATGATCACCGCTATCCACCCGACGACCACCACACAACCCAAGAAAAATCCTATCCAAAAATATTTTTTTCCTACTTCTTCGGTGGATGTGAATAATGAAGAAAAATTTTCAGCATGAAAATTAGCCAATACGGGATTTTCCATTCCTTTACGGATATTATATTCTCCCGTAGAAATCCAATGATCCAATACATCGGCTTGGAGAAAGGCGGTTTTGACATGTGTCTTATCATAAGAGAACAATTCGGCGTATTTGGCCGAAATATAACCGCCCGGCAGGATTAATAAGATGATAAATAAAACCCACTTTTTCATAAAATAATTTTAAAGATGTGAAAATTATTTCTATTTCAAATTTAGAAAAAAATTTTTTTAGACAAGATGTTATTCGTATTAATCTTTCAATTATTTTTTAAATTTGTATAAGAAGCCGGTCCGATTCCAAGGAGAAACCGCCTTTTACGGAAAAATACCGGCAAGTTGGTCTTACAGAATAAATTAAAATAATTCTAATTGAAAAATGGATTAAGAAAATATATCACTCCTTTTCTTTGGATTTTACTTGTCATCGGTAATTTATACAAATTGATTTTGATTAATGCCGGTTTCCTAACCGAGCCCGACGAATACCGGTATATGTGGTCATGGCAATTGTTAAAAAAATTACATGATGGAGAATTTTTACCGGCCCTACAATCGGTTTTTTCGGCAGATGCCCGCCCCGGAGCTGTTTTGATACATACTATTCCCGCCGTTTTGCAATTTCCGTTTGCAGAAATAATGGGATACGAAATTTTCGAAACCCGGAGTTTTGCGGTTGTTTTTGTTTATAATTTAGTCATTCATATTTTGGTTTTATGGGTGTTTTACAAGATTTTACTTTTGATTTTCTATGACAAAAATTCGGCATTATTCGGGGTGTTGATTTTTAGCGTGTCGGTCAATCATTATGCTTATTTGCGCCATATTTATCCATATAACGAATCCTTATTAATTTTTTTGTTTTTGATATACCGTTTTACGGATAGGTTGTTGAACAGAAAGAAAATCCGTCCGGCGGATGCCTTTATTTGGGGTGCATTGGCTTTTGCGGGTATTCTTATTTATCCGGCGTATTATCTTAGTTTTATTGGTGTTTATTTATTTTTTTTATGGATGATTTATCGCCGAAAAAAATTATCCAATGATTTTCTGAAAATTAATTTTGCTTACTTTTCCGGTGCGGTCACGGTTTTATTTTTAACCGAAATCATTTCCGGAATTGCCGGTATCTCCTATATAGATCATGCATTGAAACTTTCCGGTACGGTTTCGCAAGGCAGTTATAAAGAATCTTTCTCTTTTGCGATTAAATATTTATTTGAAGTGGAAAAATTTACCGGACTCTTACTCATAACCGGCATGCTGTTTTTCGTGATTATTATGTTTATAAAAAAACGGCCTGCTACTCCCCGGGATGAAATTATAAAATTTTTATCTGTCTCGTTTTTCATCGCTTATCTTATTCATGCGGTCTTGGGATATTTCTTTTCCGTTATGACCATGTACGGACGCATTTTGCACCAATTTATTTGGGTGATTATCCTTGTGAGTATATATGCCCTCCGGCAAGTAGAAAAAGAAAAACGCATCTATTTGATATATTTTTTTAGCGTGTTGATTTTTGTTCAATTTCTGTGGCAAATTCATCACTATACCCGATTCAGCTATCCGAAAGATGTTTATTGGAAATATTTAAAAAGTTATCCCGCTTCCCGTATCATTGAAATTTCGGAATATGAAAAAGCAGGTTCCAATATACCTCCCCTTGAAGTTAATCTTTATACGAATTATGATATACGCGATACCGTTATTCTTGTCAACGGTTTTTATTTTTACCCGTTCGATGATTCTTCCAAATGGCATTCTTATACACCGCCGCCCGGCTATGAACTTATATTCAAAAATTTACATTTTATTAATTTTAAAGCATATCAATATGAAGGATATGCCATTGAAGAGCGCCGGCTTATCGATAGTATTCGTCCCGTAATAAGAATGTATAAAAAGAAATAATAAAATATGTTTCTCATAAATTAAAAATTCGATTTTTTCAAATTATTAGGTGCTTGAATATATTCTGATATGAATCGGATCGTTTTATGCATGTTTTTTTTGAATAGTATGCTTGGAAGCGAAATTAAAGATAAATATAACACACAATTTAGTTTTGCATGTCCATATCTTATTCTTTTCAATCACAAAAGTTTTCGCATGCTCAGTCACGCATAAACATTTTGTGCGTAATAAAAGTCAAAATATTACGCGCAAAGGATTTTGTGTGTATTCCATTACGCATAAAATGCCTGAACACCAATCCCCGAAAATTCCGTATCTTTAAAAGCCAACTTTTCGGAAAAAGAACGTATGAAAAAACAAGACCTGAAATTCAATCAAAACGAAGATTATCATAAACTCCTGGTAGCGGATTTGCGAAAAAAATTGGCCGAAGTGGCCCTCGGCGGTGGAAAAAAGCGCATCGAACGCGAAAACGCCAAAGGCAAAATGACCGCACGGGAACGGATCGATTATTTGTTGGACAAGGACAAACCGCAAACCGAAATCGGCGCATTGGCCGGCTACGGCATGTATGAAGAACACGGCGGTTGTCCGTCGGGCGGCGTGGTGGTGAAGTTGGGTTATATCCACGGCCGCAAGGTTATCGTGGTGGCCAATGACGCCACGGTCAAAGCGGGCGCTTGGTTTCCCATCACCGGCAAGAAAAACTTGCGCGCCCAGGAAATCGCCATGGAAAACCGCATCCCGATTATCTACTTGGTGGACAGTGCGGGCGTGTATTTGCCCATGCAAGACGAAATTTTTCCCGACAAGGAACATTTCGGGCGGATTTTCCGTAACAATGCCGTTATGAGCAAAATGGGCATCGTCCAAATTGCCGCCATTATGGGCAGTTGCGTAGCCGGTGGCGCTTACCTTCCCATCATGAGCGACGAAAGTCTGATTGTGGATAAAACGGGAAGCATTTTTTTGGCAGGCAGTTATTTGGTTAAATCGGCCATCGGAGAAGACGTGGACAACGAAACCCTGGGCGGCGCCACCACCCAAACGGCCGTTTCGGGTGTGGTGGACCATAAAGTGCCGAATGACAAAGCCGCTTTGGACAAAATCCGCAGTATCGTTTCCAAAATGGGCGAACGGCCCAAAGCCGGCTTTAATCGCACCGAACCGCGCAAACCCGAAGCCGATCCCGAGGAAATCTACGGCATCCTTCCCAAAAGCCGCACGGAACCTTACGATATGTATGAAATCATCAAGCGCTTGGTGGACGAAGGCAGCTTCGACGAATACAAAGCCGACTACGGCAAAACCATCATCACCGGATACGCCCGCATCGACGGCTGGGCGGTGGCCATTGTGGCCAATCAACGGAAAATCGTCAAAAATGCCAAAGGCGAAATGCAAATCGGCGGAGTGATTTACAGCGACAGTGCCGACAAAGCCGCCCGCTTTATCATGACCGCCAACCAAAAACGTATTCCTTTGGTATTCTTGCAAGACGTAACCGGCTTTATGGTGGGCAGTCGCGCCGAACACGGCGGCATCATCAAGGACGGCGCCAAAATGGTGGCGGCGGTGAGCAATTCGGTTGTACCCAAATTTACGGTGGTCATAGGCAACAGCTACGGCGCCGGCAATTATGCCATGTGCGGGCGCGCTTACGACCCGCGCTTGATGGTGGCCTGGCCTTCGGCCGAAATCGCCGTAATGAGCGGGGCATCGGCATCCAAGGTTTTATTGCAAATCGAAGAAGCCCGGCTCAAAAAACAAGGCAAAACCATCGACCCGGAAACCAAAAAGAAACTCTTGGAAGAAATCCAACGCAAATACGACGAACAAATATCGCCCTACTACGCCGCGGCGCGCCTATGGGTGGATGCCGTGATTAACCCTTTGGAAACGCGACAATGGATTTCGGAAGGTATTCAAATGGCGAACCATAGACCTATTGAGGAAGAATTTAATCCTGGGGTGATTCAGACGTGATTTATTCGGTGAATAACTAAAAACTAAAAACGAAGAACTAAAACCTAAGAATGAACGATGTCATTTCGAGGGAAGTGAGGGACGAACGATGCCGTGTCCGCCTCAGGCGGGAGGAATCTCTAAAAAAAACCATGACTTTAACCTTAACATTAAGTATATTAAGTCATTAGCTTTTAGCCGTTAGCCGTTGGCTTTTAGCGGTTTAGTGAGGGAATTAAAGAGTTAAAGAGTGAAAGAGTGATTTAGTGGATTAGTGAGTTAGTGAATAACTAAAAACGAAGAACTGAGAATGGACAGTGTCATTCTCCCCCCGTAGGGGTCCCGTGGACGAGGGTCGATACGACTCACCCTTCGGGTTTGAGAAATGAGGAACGAACGACGCCGTGTCCGCCTCAGGCGGGAGGAATCTCGATTTATTCCCATGGAAATATAGATTTCTCCTCCCCGTGGTCATCGAAATGACAAAACTGTGTCATTCTTTGTGAGAGTCCGTGACCGAGGGTGAAACGACTTATCTTCGGTTTGAGAATTTTCGATAGCCATCTGAACGGGGAGGTCTCTTAATTTTAATATTTATCGAAATTTGTAAATCACCACTATAAAATATACCCTACTATAATAAAATTCTTTTTATTGCCCTTCCATCATAAACCAAAATCGCAATTTTACCGGTAAATTTTGCGAATACGTTCGCAAAAACTTATAAGATTTTGCGGTTTTATGACAGACCGGGAAGTATGAACTCATGGAAATTATCCTTGTGAATCACTTTGGCTTCTTCAACTGGATAATTCTCCAAAAATGCTTTCGGAATTTTTTTCTTTTTCCGGGGATTCCAAGTGAATTCATAAGCATATAATTTCCCGTTTCGTTTTTCCACATAATCGATTTCTTGCCCGCTGTGAGTACGCCAAAAATAACGGTTAACGGAGATTTTATGGTACTCCGTATATTTAATTCGTTCGGTGATCAAGAAATTTTCCCAAAGCATGCCGGTGTCTCCCCGTAGATTCAAAAAATTGAAATTATTGATCAATGCATTTCGTATGCCGTTATCATAAAAATAAATTTTCCTGGAACGCTTAATTTCATTACGCAAATTCCTGCTGAAGGGCATCAGACGGTATATGACAAAACTTTTTTCGAGCAAGTCGATGTAATTTTCTACGGTTTCATTATCCAAACCCGCTGTTTCTCCCAATTCATGATAGGAAACTTGCTGGCCGGTTTGCAAAGCCAATGCTTGCATCAAGCGAACCAATTTGTCGGGTTTGCGAATTTTGTTTAAACTCAGAATGTCTTTAAAAAGATAGCTTCCGCTGAGTTCTTTCAAAAAAAGGCGGGCGTCTTCTTCCGGGGCCGTAACTATACCCGGATAATAGCCGTAAATCATGCGTTGCTCCAGGCGCCGGTTTTCTTCGAACAACCCGTGATAATTCATCATTTCTTCAAAAGCCAAAGGATAAAGCGTGTAAACCAATTTTCGACCCGTGAGGGGTTCGGTAACGGCACCCGATAAATCCAAGGCGCTTGATCCGCTAACCAAAAGTCTGATGTCGGGAAGATGATCGAAAATGATTTTCAATTTCAATCCGATATCCGGTATGTTTTGCGCTTCATCTATCACCACAACGGTTCCGGTTCCGAATACCGCCCGGAACCTTGCCGAAGAAGCCCGGTCGAAAAGTTCCCGCACTTCCGGCTCGTCTCCGTCAAACCAAAGCACATTTTCCTTGCCTTCCACCACCCGTTTCAACAAAGTGGTTTTTCCCGTTTGTCGTGCTCCGTAAATGATCAAAACCTTATTTATGGGGGCATCCAGACGTTTTTTCAATTCGGGTTCCAATAGACGAGGTATATACATAAACTACTTTTCCGCAAAAATAATAAAAATTTTGCGAATACGTTCGCAAAAACTTATAAGATTTTGCGGTTTGGGTGAGGTTTTTTATGAGGGCGTGTATAAAAGCTCATTAAAAATCAATTTATTTTTATTTGTAAATTATTCTTCAAACAGAAAAGGTCGGGAAATTGCTATCTAAGAATGAGGCGTATGATTGGTCTCATCCTGCAAATATCAAAGCAATTCTTATTTTAGAAAAAGTATTAAAAATCCCCTAGTGTTTCGGGTAATTGTGCCAAGGCGCGTGCCAATTGTTCATCATTGAGCGGTTTGCCGTGCCAACGGTAATCATCTTCCATGAAATCCACACCGTAACCCATTTTGGTATGGAGCAATACGGCTACGGGTTTACCTTGTCCGGTGAGGGATTTGGCCCGGCGCATTCCTTTAATCACTTCATCCAAATCATTGCCTTGTTTAATTTCGGTTACAATCCAGTTAAATGCTTCGAATTTGGCTTTCAAATCGCCGAGACTTAACACATCGTCCACACGTCCGTCGATTTGGGCGTTATTATAATCAACGGTTGAGACCAAATTGTCCACCCCTTTGGCTCCGGCATAAAGGACGGCTTCCCAGATTTGTCCTTCCTGCATTTCGCCGTCACCATGAAGAGAATAAACCAAATGCGGGTCTTGATTTAATTTTTTTCCTTGCGCGGCACCCAAGGCCACCGACATGCCTTGTCCGAGTGAGCCCGAAGCAATTCGGATGCCCGGCAATCCGTCGTGAACCGAAGGATGTCCTTGAAGGCGGGTTCCCAACTTCCTGAAAGTACGCAGTTCTTCGACCGGAAAATATCCGCGTCTAGCCAAGACGGAATAATAAACCGGGGTGATATGACCGTTCGAAAGAATAAACAAATCTTCGCCCGTGGAAATTTCGGGATTAAAATTATCAGGGTCGATATCCAATATATCGAAAAACATGGCTACAAAATATTCTACCGTTCCCAATGAACCACCCGGGTGTCCCGATTGGGCCAGATGAACCATTCTTACAATATCGCGTCGAATTTGAGGGGGAAGTAAATGTATGTCGGTCATAAGTCGGTGATTTGATGGAAGCAAAGATAAGGATTTTAAAATGTTTTCATGCGGTAATATGGAAAAATTCGGGGGATACCGGGATGAAACGAAAAAACGGGGATTAATTTAGGAGTACGATACCGGGGAACATAATCCGAAATGCGTTCTATCCGGCCGGCATTTTTATTCATAAACCGGGTGATATATCGATTGAATTTTAAAAATTTATTGAAATCGGCTTTTTGGGTGAAATAGCTGCTTTCCGTGATAAACTCGTCCACCGGTAAAATTTCAAAATTATTTTTGCCGTATTCTGCATATTTATAAACCCATACCGGAATATAACCGGCCCGGATTATTTTTGTTTTTCCGTTTTCTTTAGTCATATCCATTTGAAAAATAAACGCCCCGTCGCGAGGAAAATTCCGCTGATTGGAAATAAAATTTCCCAAAGAATAAACCGTGAGTTTCCCTTTCTCAAACTTAATGGGTTGAATGACATGCGGATGCGATCCGATGATAATACGAATTCCTTGCTCATGGAGGAATTTTTCAATTTCTTTTTGTTTTTCCGAAGGAAAGGCACGATACTGTTCTCCCCAGTGTAAGAAAACGATAATTTCATCGGGATGCTGCGATTTGGCCGTTGCAATATCTTGTTTTATTTGTGCTTTATCAATCAAATTGACGTAAGTACCCGAAGGCACGGGCAAGCCGTTTGTTCCGTAGGTATAATTCAGCAAGATAATTTTGATTCCTTTTTTCTGCAAAATAAGGAAGGGATTTTCTTCTTTGCATGCAGCGGATGCATAAGTACCCGTGTGTCCGATTTGCCTTTTATTCAGGTTTTCTATGGTACGGACAATACCTTCCTTGCCCTTGTCGCAAGCATGATTGTTGGCGGTCACCAAGTGGGTAAATCCCGCTTTTTTAAGGGCTGTAGCCAGTTCGGGCGGTGCGCTGAAATACGGATAACCCGAATAAGGTTCGGTGCCGAGGGTGGTTTCCAAATTACCGATGACAAAATCGGCATTTCGAAAAATCTTTTTAACGAAAAGAAAACTCTCGTCAAAATCATAGGTTTCGGAACCTTCGTTATACGCCGCTTCCAATTGGGGCCCGTGAATCATGATATCACCCGTAAACATCAGGCGAATCGTGTCCACTTGCGCAAACACATAAGCGGAGATGAATATTGAAAATAAAATTAGGCCCTTTTTTATCATGCAATGCACTTCAAATCCGAAAATCAAGTTATGAATTTTTTTCTAATGCTCCCGCCAAGTACGCTTGAAATCAGGATGAAAACGAAGGAATAGAAATATTATTAGGCATTGATATGGAAAATACGTTTATGGATTTCGGCGAAAAAAAACGGTTAGTGAGAAGGGCATTTTTTTTGATTCAAAACCGTATAAATAAATTACCTTTGCAGGGAAATGAATTGGAAGGAGAAATTCTTGCCACATCCTTCGGTTGAGCGTGCTTTGACTATGTCCGAAAAGTCGGAGCGCGTCAAGTTATTATTGCCCGAAAATTCATTCCGGGCCGTTTTTTGGTGGCAATATTTCACGCGTTCGGGCCGGAGAATTTGGTTAGTGGAACGCGACCGGGCACAAGCGGAATTATTATATGAGGATTTAAAAAATTTTGTTCCCGAAACACAATTGTTTTTTCTGCCTTCATCATTCAAACATTTACATAATCCCCGGCGAACCGATACTTTCGATTTGAATCGCCGGCTGGAAGTACTCCATCGAAGCGTGCGGCAAAATGCATCTGTTGTCCTTACTTATACCGAAGGATTTTTAGAAAAAATTCCGCTGGCTATAACCCGTCGAACGGAGGATTTTATTGTAAAAATTGGCGACAAAATCGATCCGGATTTTTTGAATGAATATTTATTCGATTTGGCGTTCGAACGGACCGATTTGGTGACAAGTCCGGGTGAATTTTCGGTTTCGGGTCATGTGGTGGATGTATTCCCTTACGGTTCATCCCGGCCCTATCGCATCGAATTCGATTTTGATGAAATATCCCGCATAAGAACTTTTGACACGGCGACTCAGTTAACCGACAAGCCGGTGGAAGAAATACGTATCATGGGTGCGCCGTCCGAAGAGGAACCCATGGTTCCGTTATATGAAATTTTCAATCCGGGCGATGTGATTTATACGCATTCGTTTTTATATTTGTCGGATCTGTCTCGTTCGCTTCCGATCGAAAAGCGCATTACCGAAAAAGTGGATACGGAGTTTGATTTGGAAAAATTACAAAAGGGAGTTCGCTTGTTTTCGGGCGAATTTTCAGCTGCGCCGGTCATTATTCCGCGCGTAAAAGATTTGCCTCCGTTTGAAGGAAAAATAAAGAGCTTTATTGATATTTTAAAACAAAATACCGCTCAATCTTATAAGAATTACATTACCGGAAATCAACCGGAAAATCTGAAGAGGATTGAAGAAATTCTTGATTCGGCAGGTGAAAAATTAATCTTTGAACCGGTTTTACTCGATTTACATAAAGGATATACGGATGAAGAAACCCGGACGGCGGTATTTCCCGAACATCAAATTTTCGGAAGACCCTTGCGCAGAAAGGGAGATGAATTGAAAAAGAAGAAACAAAAAAGATTATTGGTCAATTTAAACGATTGGCAACCGGGCGATTATATTGTCCATTCGGATTACGGAATAGGAATTTACGAGGGATTGGTAAAGATTGATAAGGGAGGGGAACCGGTGGAAGCGGTGAAATTAAAATACCGTGATGGCGATGTGCTTTATGTAGGTATTCATTCGCTGTTCAAATTATCCAAATACCGGGGAAAAGACGGCAAGCCGCCTAAAATATACCGCATGGGTTCTTCGGCCTGGGAGCGGGCCAAGCAGCGAACCAAAAAACGGGTCAAAAAATTGGCATTCGATTTAATTAAACTTTATGCCGAACGAAAGCGGCAAGAAGGTTTTGCTTTCGGACCCGATTCACCGATGCAATTGGAGTTGGAAGCATCGTTTATGTATGAAGATACTCCCGATCAGCGTAGAGCGACCGAGGAAGTCAAGCGTGATATGGAACAAGCGCGTCCCATGGATCGTTTGGTATGCGGTGATGTGGGTTTCGGTAAAACGGAAGTGGCCGTACGGGCGGCATTTAAAGCGGTGGATAACGGCAAGCAAGTGGCTATTTTGGTACCAACCACCATTTTGGCATTTCAACATTATCAAACTTTTAGGGAACGGCTTAAAAATTTTCCTGTCGTGGTGGATTATCTCAATCGTTTCAGAACGGCCAAGGAACGTAAAGAGATTTTAAATAAATTGGCAAAAGGTGAAATCGATATTCTGATAGGGACGCATGCCTTGGCATCGGATAAAGTAAAATTCAAGGATTTGGGTTTGTTGATTATCGACGAGGAACAAAAATTCGGTGTGAATATCAAAGACAAAATCAAGCAGATTAAAAAAAATGTGGATGTACTCACCTTAACGGCTACTCCCATTCCTCGCACCCTGCAGTTTTCATTGATGGGCGAACGCGATTTGTCGATTATAAACACACCGCCTCCCAATCGTTTTCCGGTAGAAACCCGCGTGGTAAAATTTAATAAGCAAATCATTAAGGAAGCCATTGAACGGGAATTGGACAGGGGCGGACAAGTATTTTTTGTGCATCACCGTATCGAAAATATCGAAGAAATAGGACGCATGTTGGAAGATTTGGTTCCCCGGGCCAAAATAGCCATAGCACACGGACGGGTGGACGGGAAAAAACTGGAACGAATTATGCTCGATTTCAGGCAGGGGAAATATGACATTCTCCTCAGTACGGCTATTGTGGAAAGCGGCCTGGATGTGCCGAATGCCAATACGATGATTGTACATCATGCCCAACATTTCGGCTTGGCCGATTTGCATCAATTGCGCGGCAGGGTAGGGCGGTCCGACCGCAAAGCGTATTGTTATTTTATTATTCCTTCTTATGAAACTCTCACATCCGAGGCCCTCAAGCGAATAGAAACATTGGAATTATACACTTCCTTGGGCGATGGTTTCGAGATAGCCATGAAAGATTTGGAAATACGGGGAGCCGGTGACTTATTAGGTGCCGAACAAAGCGGTTTTATTAATGAATTGGGATTTGATATGTACCGGAAAATATTGAATGAAGCCGTGGAAGAATTGAAGCGGGAAACTTTTCAGGATGTATTCGAAGAAACCTTCGAAGCTACGCATGAAGTCCAAATTCAAACCGACCGCAGGTGGCAATTTCCCGATGATTATATCCCTTCGGGAAAAGAGCGGATGCATTATTATTTGCGATTGAATGAAGCCCGGACGGTGGAAGAAACCGAAAAAATACGAGATGAATTGGAAGACCGTTTCGGAAAACTGCCACCCGAAGCCCGGCAATTGATTGACATGATGTTACTTCGTTTTGAAGCGGCCGAATTGGGTTTTGAAAAAATAGTTTTTCGTGGTCATAAACTTTCTTTGTATTTTACCGGAAATCCGGCTTTTGTAGATTCGGGTATTTGGCAAAAGATATTGGAATATGCCACCCGTAATGAAAATTGTTGTCAGATCAAGAAGAAAGAGGATAAATATTATTTACAATTCGAGCATGTAAAAGACGGATATGCCGTACAAGAAATTATAAAAAAACTGTCTCGTGCCGTATTTAATCGATGACAATAATCCGGTTTTTCCGCATCCGTTATTGGCCGATGACGACGGATTATTAGCTGTTGGCGGAAAGATAACGCCCGAATTTCTGATGGCGGCCTATAAATGGGGGATTTTTCCTTGGTTTGATCCTTCAATTCATCCGGTTTTGTGGTGGTTCCCCAAAATACGACCGGTTTTTTTTCCGGGCCAAGTGAAAGTGTCCAAATCCATGCGCCGGTGGTTTAGACGGCATTCGTATTATAAAATTACTGTGAATAAGGCATTTGATGAAGTGGTGTATCATTGTGCCGAACAACCGGGGCGTAAAGAGCGGGGCAGTTGGCTCACACCTGAATTGCAAGAAGCGGTGAAGCATTTGTTTCGGCTCGGATTTGCTCATTCGGTGGAAGTTTGGAATCAGGAAGATAAATTGGTGGGCGGTTTGTATGGCATTGTGCCGGGAAACGGCATTTTTTCGGGCGAAAGCATGTTTCATCTCGAGCCGGATACTTCCAAGGCGGCATTGATTTATTTGGTTCGTAATGCCCGGAATTTGGGATTCAAACTGATTGACGGACAAGTGGAATCGGCTCACTTGATGAGTTTGGGAGCGAGATTGATTCCTGCCTTGGAGTTTTTGCGGCTAATCAGAGGGGGGAGAGTTGGACTTTAAAGTTATTCTTTACTTTAACGTTAACCTTCACTTTAACTATTTTAAATCTAAAATCTGAAATCTGCAATCTGCAATCGTTAATTTCAACAATTTAATATTATGCAATTTCCAGCCGATGTAGCCATACATTATTCTGTTTTTAACAAAAAAACTTACTTTCTTTTAATAAAATGCATATCTAAGATATTGACTTTCAAGTTAAAATAAACAAACAAAAAAAATCAAAAAGTTATTTTTTTAAAATTTTTATATATTTACTATGTGGAAACAAACAAAACTTTCCCGGGAAGTTTCGGGCGGATCCAAAAAAAAGCGTCCCGGTGGATAAATTAGGCGCCAACCGGAACGCTCGGCCGTTAAATCACAGGTTCAACACCGCGAATTTAGGGTTTTGCCTGCAGAAATTCAAAACGCCCTGCGATTGCGGTACCTGTGGTGAGACAACAAGGGTTTACCCCGTGTAAACCCGCGTAAGCGTAAAGCCACGCGTGCATACACTTACGTTCATCAAAAGTTGCTCCGGCAACTTGGCCGCAGACACCTGAAAACAAAGGACTGTTGAAGATTTAAGCATGCCGCTTAGGCATATGGCTTGGCATAATAGGCAAAAAACCAAGCTCCAACAACAGAAAACGGCAAACATTCCGGCATTTTAAAGGTGCAAGCGGCAAATTAAATTTAACCGTTTGTTTAACCTTTAAAACCGTTTGAAAATGAAAAATATTAATTTCATTCGTTTAGCAGTAATACTTTTTATTGTTATTACTATTTTATGGTGGTCTGCAATAATATCTAATAAACTCTTTTTTATATTTTTTAGCATCATAATTGGTGGTATTTTGACGGAAATCATTTTAAAACGTTCTAAAAATTAATGGAATACATAAGTTAATTAGTTCCAGACGTCACTTAACTCCTGTATATTTGAGAGAAGGAAGATATATTTGAACAATCATAAACTGTCACAAATATAGAGGGACAGTTCGTTTATATATGATTAAAGCAAATGCTCATATCGACTGCTATTTCCTGTTTATCGCATTATTTTGCCTTAAAAATATGGTTGTCAATCTATAACTTAGTAGGTAAAATAAGTATTATTGGGTGTTAATATGCTTTTTATCTTTATTTTATGTATAGATAAGAAAGTGTAAATCAAAGAAGGATAAGACTTATTTCCAAGTCATAGATAAAAATTCCAATCGATTTTATCGGCCAAAAGAGCCAATTCGTGCTGAGGATTGATAATGTCTTTAAGAAAAACATTTAACGATTTGCGCTGACCGGGAGGAAGAGGCTTACCAAGCATAAATTGCAAGATCTTACAGTAAAAATACACCAAATCTTGCTATTTTCCAAACTTAAATTTACCTTTTTCTTTAATTTTTTCAGTAGTGGAAAGGTTTTTTAAGGGATGACTAAATAGGGGGGGGAGAAAAACTTTTTAAAAAAATATCCTAACAGAAATGAAAAATCATCTTAGGACTTTATTTTAGTTTGATTAGAAATGAGTTTATGCAAAAAGGACTATCGATTCAAGGCAAAATATTAATATCTTTTAGTTCGTTATTATATTTTAAACCCGGAACATCCCGGTTTTATACATTAAAAATGAATGGCTTGACGGATTAGATTTTATTAATGATAATTTAAAAATAAAAATGGATTTTTTTGATGGAAGTGCACAAACGTATTAAATTATTAATTACTCCGGTCATTTTTATAATAACATTTTGGGGATTAAATGCACAATTTTTTCAGGAGTCATCATATGGTTATCTCCCCCTTTCGTTTTCGGGAGGGGGAATGCTTTTTTCCAAAGGTTATACGGTTTATAACAAGGAAGATACTCCAGTAAGAATTAAATTTCAAGCTTTTGTAGCGGAAAATTACGGTTTACGATATACTTTTTTGAATAAAAAGAACTTTCGATTATACTTCGGCATACATTGGCAACATATCTATGAAAACATTTTTCAAACATTTGAAGCCGGCCAATTGGGAGATAACTCAATGGCCTTATCTCGAAATATTATGTGGGATTTTTATGACGGGGTTCTTAAAGTGCCGTTTGGTTTGGAAGCAAATATTTTCAAACATGCGTTGTTAATGCTTGAAGCGGAACCCGGCTATTATAATGAAGGAAAGGACTTCCGTGGTTCCTACTTCTCCTATGATAATTATTCTCGACTGCTCTCTATTGAATGGGAAAATATAAAAAATAATCCGTTTCTTTTTAATATAAATGTAGGTTTTAAATGGTCCATGCCGTGGAAATATTTTATTTTTGAACCGTATTTTTATTATTCATATAGTTTTATCCCATTATATAAAACTCGATTGTCAATAGAAGGGATTGCAAACAGATCATATACACATGTCGAAGGAACGATGTATCAAACGGGGAGCGGGTGGGTTGTAGGTGTGAATTTACATCCTATGAACTTTATCAAATATGTTCGTAAGCTACCTTATCATATGTATGAAGATAAGAATAAAAATCTGTCACGTTTCAGATTTTATTTTCAATTACGCTATTTATTTTCGGATTGGGCTTTAATGCCGCATAATATGGATTCATATTACGATTTTTATTCAACTCGCTTTTGGGATTATTCTCTGGGGTTCGCCTATACCTTATACTTGAAGTATTTGTTTAAAATAGAGTTGGGATTGGAATATGATCCCATCAGATTTCGGCCGGACTTTAGAATGGAAGACGGACGGGTCACATTTAAACGACTCCGTGTAGGTGAAAGTATTTATTTAACCGGAACAGTTCAAGCCAATCTGAAAGATTTTTTTGTAAGATTAAACATTAATCCCGGATATTATTGGTTATATAAACAAAAGGTAACTCTATCGGAAAATCATAATAAGTTGAATTTGGCATTGTCTGAATGGCCGAAATTTCTGTTAGATTTGGGTTTAGGAATTGGCAAGGAATTTTATTCCCAATCGGGGAAGGTGAGTTTGACTTTGAAATATAATTGGCCGTTTTATTACACTTGGTCCGGGGACTATCAAATGGAGTCGGGAGTTTCAATATATGAGGGTACGGTTTGGCAATTTAATGAATATATTGGTATTGAGTGGTCATATACCCCTAAATCGTCAAAATCATTGAGACACGCCAGGTAATAGCGAAATCTGAATTATATTTCTACTCATTTGGTCAGTTATTTGGTATTTTTATTCTTTTTCTAATGTTTCAATTATAATTGTGCGGAAGAAAAAATTTACACTGTTAAAATCTAAAATCTGCAATCGTTAATCGTTAATCCCTACTGTCATCCCCCGAAGGTCGAAACGACTATCTTTGGTTTAAAAAGCGAAGCGGCGCCGTGTCCGCCTTAGGCGGGAGACATCTCTTTTCCGGACTTTAACTTTAACCTTAACTTTGACTATTTTAAATCTGCAATCTGCAATCGTTACTCGTTAATCCCAACCGTCATGACGAGGAGCGACGGAAAGGGAATGGTCGCCGAGCTTGGGTCTCATAAGTTTGTCGAATGGTCGAGGCGATACTTGTTAGGGAAAATTCATCATAGTCAAGGAATCTGATTTTGCAAAGACCGGTCGCCGAGCCAGGGTCTCATGAGGTAATCGAATGGTCGAGGCGACACTTGTTCCCGGCGTTTAAGAATAGTCCTTCGATATACGGTGTCATTATGCGGAGCGCTCCGGGATGGTTGTAAGAAGGGGACGGAGCGCAACGTAATAATCCCCTTGCGTTTAAGAGAAGCCGTTCAATTTGCATCCGGCCATATAGCGCCCCATATATATATTCAGGGCTTTGCCATGATTGCTAGGAGCGGCCCAAGTTATAGGTTAGATTGTGAATATTCGTGTGGGCTCAAGGGCTGAGAATGACCATATTCAGCAAAAATAGATTCAATTATTTTAACATATTTAAATTTTTAATTTTAGCAGTGAGTTAATTAAATTTATAATTTTTTTATTAAGAACGTTTTGTTTGTCGATTACGTTGCCATAAATTCAACTAAATGGCCGTTTTGATGAAGAAATTTCATTAGAAAACCACAAAAAGAGTAACAAAACCTTAACTAAGTATTACTTGACTTGAATCGTTTTTTTTTTTTCTTTGTATAGATTTAAATCTTTGTAAATAGGGCGCCCTTTTCAAAGATTTAAATCTACGGTTTGGCTAAGCCCGTATAAGTGCCGTTGTAATAAAACGGACCGTCATTAAACTGTTTCTTTAGACGGGGCAGATATTATGCCGCCGGGCATAGCGGGATATATGTAATATGTTTTTAAAATATCCAAACAAAATATTTCATTTTAGTAATGAGAAAAATTTTTCCGAATGGGTATTAAAGCAAGATTTTGAAATTGATCTATTATTATATCGAAAGAAAATAAAAGAACTTTCAGAATATGCATTAATGTCTAATGAAGTTAAATATTTTGAAGAACACGGTGAATTTTCCCCCGAATTTTCACAAAAAATAAATGAAATAATTGAGCATTTTACTCCCGATAAACAAGCGGAAGACATGAATGCAGCGCGTTTGGGTGTAGCAAGATTGTATGATAAAACTTATTTCAGAGATCATTTGGGAAATTATTGGATAACGGCTAATGTAGGCAGTAAAGCTAGAAATAAAGCAGAATCCATTAGACAGATTGGTATATTGGGATCTTATTATACGCGTACCTGGTGGAGGGGAAGAGTTTTATTTTTATTGGGAACCGGCTTTGCAGAAGATCCGGATTTGGGTCCTTTTAATAATGATATCGAATCTATATTTTTTCATTAATTTATTTGAGCCGGCAATTTTATTGCCGGCTCTTTATAAATACTATAAGCAATTATGAAAAAGTTACTATTTACTATCTTATTTGTACTGTTTTTTATTATGCAGATTTTTTCTCAAGAACCCTTAAAATATTCGGAAAAATTTTTTGGAAAAAAATCTCAATATATCGGATTGTGGATACATATGGGATATGGATATCGAGTCGAACCGATTCATCGTTTACACCAGGCATCGGCCAGGATTGGGTATGGATATTTTTTAACCGACCGTTTTTCACCTCTGATAAGCGGTGCCTACTTATATACGTATGTAATTGATGGAGATAGAACTTTATTAACTCATTATATAGCCGCCATACCGGCTATGCGATATTATTTTACTCCACATCAAAAATTATTTTTGGAAGGTTCGTATAATTGGGTGCGTCAATGGGATTTTTATAATTTCAAAGCGGATAATATTCGTAATCTTCAAGCGCTTGCCCTCGGGCTTGGAGTAAATCTCAAGCTGATAAGAAAAGGGAGATATTCATGGTTAAAAAACTATGTTTCATTTGAAGTTTTATATAAATATCATTTTCCCATTACACAAACCCGTTCATTATATTTTACCGGAGGGACTTTACGAATTGGTTTGGTGTTATATTATTAAGAAAAGATTTCAGGTAAGAATGAAAGATAAATTTATAATACGGAGTTTCTATAAATAAAAGGAGAAGGTTATTGCATCAAATCATTGCTAATAATATAAACAGAACCGGTTTGCTTTTATTTTTGGACTTTTCACTTTAACCTTCACGATTTTGGTGTATTAGCCGTTACTCCTTATCCGTATAGGCAATTATTGGCGGCAGGAATTTCAATCTACGGCATTATGCCATATGAGTCCCCCGGCGTATGGGTGACATTTTATTATACTTATGAAGAACTGCCGACCTTAAGAAATTGCGATTATCAAAACGGCCGTACCAACTTGCCCATTATGGAATTGCAATTTTTAAAGACAAATTAAGAAAAAAATATTATTATTGTAAAGATATTATGAAATAATTATTTCTATGGCATTACTGAGAAAAATTATAACTACATCCCTCCTGTCGGCACTTTTTTCCTTAATCATTTATGGCCAAGAACCCGGGTATGAACGGCATGATTATGTGCCATGGAAAATAAATATCGGTGTAAGTAGTTATCTCAAAGGTAAGACCACTTACAATGTGGATGATAGCCCGGTCAGGTATGACTATTTAGGAGTAACTTCTCCGCATTTCGGTTTTACTTTGCCGATATACAAAACACTTGATTTCTCCATCTACACCGGTATACAAAGATATCATTACAGACAACGGTTTTTTGTATCCATTGACAAAGAGCAAATTAACGAGGACAAAGATTACGAACAATTAATTTTATTTTATTCGGATGATTATTTGTGGTCCGTGCCTTTGGGTATAGAATACAGATTAAATTCAAAATACTCCGTATTTTCTTCTTTGAAATTCGGTTATTATAAAGAATTTGGCGGTAAAGGTTATAATGGTTATAATAATATTGAAATTTTTGAAACCATATCGGCCAAGCCCGATTGGTTTCATTTTGCCATGGAGTTTGGGATAGCGGGCAACTTATATACCAAATATCTTTTAATACAGCCGTATGTGATGTACAATCAGAGTTTTACGCCTATGTGGGAAGGGGATCTTTATATTACAGGTATAAGAAACAGGCCTTATACGGAGATACGAGGCAAATTTAAACAGTCGGGGAGTTTTTTCGGATTTGGTATTAATGTTTCGCCCCTTAAATTTTGGGATAAATCCATTCGAAAGAAGGTCAAAGAGATTTCCCGGAATAAGAAGTCTAAAGATCTTGTTTTAAAAAAGACACAAATAGGAATTGAAGCCGGTTATTTGGGTTTGTGGATGAATTATGAAAGGAGGTTGGGAAAAAATATTTCTCTTAAAACGGAAATCGGCTATGCGGGTGGATTGTTAATTACTCCTTATTCCTCTCAGACCGATTATCTTTTTTTGATGCCGTTTATATCTTTATATCCCAAGTGGTATTACCGTTTGCAATCCGGAGATGGAGATAGTAAAATTGTAAGAGGGGGTAACTTTTTGTCATTAAACCTCAATTACTTGCCTAATGGTAAATATATCACCAACACTTCTTTTTTGAAATATAACATGTATGTGACGGGATTTTCCATTGTACCGATGTGGGGCGTAAGGAGGGAAGTAGGGAAGAAATTTTACTATGAAATAGGAGGAGGTACAGGTTACATACATTCTTATTCTAGATTTCCGGCCGAATGGGAATTTCCTAAATTATCGGAAGGAAGTATTATGTTTAAGATTCATTTGCGATTCGGATTTAATATTAAATGAACAATAAACCGTTTCATGGACTTTACCCTTTAACTATTTTAAATCTAAAATCTGCAATCGTTAATCGTTAATCGTTAATCCCAACCGTCATGACGAATAGCGACGGAAAGGGAATGGTCGCCGAGCCAGGGTCTCATGAGGTAATCGAATGGTCGAGGCGACACTTGTTCCCGCCATTTAAGAATAGTCCTTCGATATACGGTGTCATTATGAGGAGCGCTCCGGGAGGGATATAAGAAGGGGACGGAGCGCGACCTAATAATCCCCTCGCGTTTAAGAGGAGCCGTTCAATTTGCATCCGGCCATATAGTGCCCTATATGTATATATGCAGGGCTTTGCCATGATTGGTAGGAGCGGCCCAAGTTATAGGTTAGATTGTGAATATTCGCGCGGGCTCGCGGGCTAAGAATGGCCGCATCCGAAAAAATACGTTTAATTATTTTAACATATTTAAATTATTAATTTTATCAGTAAGGAAATATTATTTATAAATTTTTAATAAGAAAGTTTTGTTTACCGATTATGTTGCCATAAATTCAACTAAATGGCCGTTTTGATGAAGAAATTTCATTAGAAAGCGATAAAAATATTAACAAAACCTTAACTAAGTATTACTTGACTTATATTATTTTTTAATATTTCTTTGTATAGATTTTATGTATGCCTAAGGCGCCAAAGCGATGGAAGTATAAAATCAATGGTCGGACTAGCCGAAACAGCGACCTAAAATGAACTGAAAGTAGGCAAGAATTAATTAAAAAAAAAACAATGATGAAAAAAGCATTACAATGGTCATTAGCTATGGTTGCAGTTATTTTAGTTATGACTACGATTCATTCGTGCCAAAAACAAACGGAAACATCATCCGCAAAAGAAATGATGTCGGCATCAGAGCAGTATATTCAAAGTAAATATGCCCATTATATGAAGGGAAGAGTGATTGAAACCGAAGCCGAAGGCACTCCTTATTTTATTGAAGAGTTTTTGGTAAACGGCGGTGAGATAAAAGCATATACGGTTACGAATAAACGCTTGGGACAATTGGCTTACTTTGTAGAGCAGAATGGCAACGAAATTTACGCTTTCGATTTCATTACGGGCGAAAGTTTTCAGGGAAAAATTTTTAATGCCGGGGCGCGAGCGGTTCAAGGGCAAAGTATTTCCACGGATTTATTATCTTTGGAAAACGAAGGGCAAGGGGGCACGGCGGCAAAAAAGAAAAGAAAATTTTTCGGAAAATCTTGCGGTTTTGAGTACGATGAGTTTGCCGGAGTGTATTGCGAATGCTGTTATTTTGTATTTTGGATTGCAACTAATTGTGACCCTGCACCTGATTCCGAATGTAAGTAATATTGTAATGTTGTACCTGATTCAGAATGCAATTAATATTATTAAACGTTTTTTTATTTCGATAAATATTTTTTTTCCTTTATTCATTTTTGCGCAGCAAAAAGTTGTCCTAATGAATAATAATAACGGGTTGGTATGGGACCAGCCCGTTTATGTTCAGAAGAAAGATAGCTTTTTTGTTTTCCGTAAAGGAGAATTATATGTTTTTCCGGACGACACTTTAGAAATAACCCCGGTTACTTCGTCTCCTATCATTTTAACTCCGGGACAAATAGCAGATACTATTTGGGTAAGTCCGGATAATCCGTTTCGTTATTTTGTATTACCAAAGGATAAACAGGCATCCGAAGATAATAATACCATAGTTTTGCCAACCGTTCAAATCATGACTAAATTAAAAAATGAAACTATCCTCACACAGGGCGGTAAGCATCGTAAAATTAAATTATACCCCGGACAATATGTTAGATCGGTATTGCAAGTAGGTTCATCCGAAAAAGTTAAGAAGTTTTCGAAAAGGATTGAAGTTAATATTCTTTTAATGCCTGCTCGTCGATTAAAGAAAAAGATCCCAACCGATAGAGGGTATTTTTTGTTTAGGATCAATATACGCAAACAACCACCCGGTGGCAATGAAGAAATCATATCATCTTATACCTCTATGAGGCACATATCATCAGTCGTAAGGCAGGGAAGTATATGTGGTTTAAAAAAGCCGATAAATCCGGGAGATAAGCTTATCGTGGAAATAAAATATTTGGGTTTTGTGAATGTAATTAAACCAAAAAAAATTGGGGAATGGGGGACCTATGTAGGACAAGTGGACCGAACACACAAGACATATATTCGTGTCCCTACATTTTATCTTGATTCCAATCAAATACAGGTTTATTCTATTTTGCAATTGTATGATGCACGAAAGGTTTTGCTGGATCAAAAGAAACATATTTCGGTAGATTTCAAGTTTGATGCCTACTTGAAATAAAGCACATACTTATTTCATTATATATTAAAAGATGGGAAAATTTTGATGAGGTAAATTTTAAAAAGATTAATACATATCAACCCATTTCCATGGATTTATTATCTTTCGTAAACGAAGGGCAAGGGAGCACGGCGGCAAGGAAATTTATTGGTTGGGAATGTAGTGGTCCGTATTGGAATCATTTCGAAAAGAAATATTACGAGATATGTTGTTACTATGTTTTTTGGGTAAAGATAAAATGTAAGAGATTATATTGGTAAGAAAAAAAATTAATTTATTGGTGTTAATACTGAGGTATTTTTTTGCATTATTCTTAATATGGATAATTTGGCCGGCGGGTGCACAGCGAGCGGGAGTTGTCAAAAAGAATGATTCCGTAATTTTATACCGCTTGGATACGATACAGTTGGACCGAACAATTCGGAAAAGGAATTTAAACCGCTTGTTCCGCCGTCCGGTTTTTAATCTGTATCCGGGGGATATAATTATTATTGAATATCCGGAAAAAGAACGGCAGAACAGGCAAATTCTCATGAGATACGAAAACAGACTTACTCATCCCAATTTGGATTATCTGTTGGGCATTTATTCGACGGAGCGGATGAATAAAAAAAGTGATTATAAAGTATTGACGGATTCGGTTTTTAGTCATGGTCGATTGTTGTTTAATAGAGGAACCGTTGATTTAAAAAAAAATGATTTTGATTATTTGTCCCGTGCTTCGCTTAGGGGTTGGAGTACGAATAAGAATGTAAATGTGATGCACTATATAAGTAATTTTGATGTTTCGTTAGATACATTTCCTCCCGACAGTTTAAGAAATTTGATAAAGGAATATCCTGCTATTCCTATCGTATATCCTTTTCGAAGTTTGTTGTTTTTTGAAACGGTAAAAAAGAAAAAATCTACGCCTTACACCATATATGTAATGCGCCCCGGGTATCCTTCACCACGTCCTATTGAGGAAGTCATTAGAGAACGGTATCCATGGGTAAAAAGGGATTATACGATTAAATTAATTGTATTGTAGGATTGATCCCGGGGGAAATAATCCGCACTCTACCGGTCAAATGAAAATTTTAAACGGATTTATTATTTTTGATAAACAAAGGGCAAGGGGACAACAATGAGGAAAATAAGGCAATAATTCGCCATTTTAACTTTAAGTATTTTAAATCTAAAATCTTCAATCTCCAATCTGCAATCGTTAATCCCAACCGTCATGACGAGGAGCGACGAAAAGGAAATGGTCGCCGAGCTTGGGGCTCATAAGTTTGTCGAATGGTCGAGGCGATACTTGTTAGGGAAAATTCATCATAGTCAAGGAATCTGATTTTTCAAAGACCGGTCGCCGAGCCAGGGTCTCATGAGGTAATCGAATGGTCGAGGCGACACTTGTTCCCGCCATTTAAGAATAGTCCTTTGATATACGGTGTCATTATGAGGAGCGCTCCGGGAGGGTTATAAGAAGGGGACGGAGCGCGACGTAATAATCCCCT
>Ga0256835_1000411_pt1 | contig 32443 bp, 34 predicted proteins | sample PIR30metaG_FD_185972 | JGI IMG/M metagenome (GOLD analysis project Ga0256835, IMG submission 185972) | Hydrothermal vent microbial communities from East Pacific Rise, Pacific Ocean - PIR-30 | ecosystem: Environmental > Aquatic > Marine > Hydrothermal vents | place: Pacific Ocean: East Pacific...
ACGGCCTGGGCGACGGCCAGGCCCACGGCGAGAAGCCCCGCTCCGACGCCACCTTCGGCCAGATGGCCATCAACGCCCACGTGCTGGCGGTGAAGGTGGTGGTGAGCAACCAGCTTCTCGACGACTCCGACCCCGGGGTGGACCAGGCCCTGATGAACCTGTTCGCCGAGACCATCGGCCAGGCCTTTGACGTGGCCTGCCTGCGGGGCGCCGGCACCGCCACCGACCCGGTCACCGGCCTGGCCAACCTGGTCACCACCAACGCGCTGGCCGCGGGGGACTCCTTTGACTTCAGTGACGTGGCCGATCTCATCTTCGCGGTGTACGAGAACGCGCCGCACGCCGCCGAGGTGCCGATCATCGGTCACGCCAAGGCCGAGAAGGTGCTGATGAAGCTCACCGACAGCGGCGGCGACTACATCTACCGCCAGCCGGGACAGCCGCGGGCCGAGGGCGAGACCCGCCCGCTCATCTGGGGCGAGCCATTTGTGCGCGACCCCAACGTGGCCACCAACCTGGGCAGCGGCAATGACGAGACCCGCCTGCTGGCCGGCGACTTCGCCGGCAGCGCCTTTGTGGGCGTGCGCTCCGGCATGGTGGTCAAAACCAACCCCTGGGCCGAGCCCTACTTCAGCTACAACCAGACGGCCTTTTTGGCCGAGGTGCGCATGGGCTTCAGCGTGAGCGACCAAAAGCGCTTCGCCATCCTGTCGGGCGTGCCCACCAGCTAGCCGCCGGCGCGCCCGGGGGAGGGCCTCCGGGCGCGCTAACCATATTAGAGAGGAAGACCATGGCTCTATCCAACGACGCCCTCACCAGCCTGGCGGCGGTGAAGCAGTACCTTGGCATCAGCACCGCGGAGCAAGACAGCCTCATCGAGCGGCTCATCGAGGCGGTGAGCGCCCGCTTCATGTCCCACACCGGACGCAAGCTGGCCGCCCGCGACTACTCCCACCGGCCGGCCGACCAGGCCTACGACCCGGACAACGCGGTGCTGGGCGGCACCGGCCACCCCGAGTTGCTGCTGCCGCAATACCCGGTGATCAGCCTGGATCGCCTGGAGGTGGACGGCCGGGAAGTGAGCCCCAGCACGGCCGCCGGCGACGGAGGCTGGCTCCTGGACCGGGCGGCCGGGGTGGTGATGCTCAGCGGCGCGGTCTTCGCCCGGGCAACGGCCAACGTCGGGGTGATCTACCGGGCCGGCTATGAAACCATCCCGGCCGACCTGGCCCAGGCGGCGGTGGAGCAGACGGCCGAGGCCTTTGAGCAGTCCTCGGCCGGCCAGGGCCGCCTGGGGGTCAGCGCCCGCACCCTGGCCGACGGTTCGCTTAGCTACCAGGTGCGCGAGCTCTTGCCCCAGGTGGCCGCCGTGCTGGAGCGCTACCGCCGCCGGAGCCTGCTGTGATCCGTCTCGAGCTGCAGTGGCCCGCCGGCGCCGACCACCCGCTGGCCCGGCTGCGGGCCCGCCTGCCCCGGCGCCTGCACGCCTGCCTGGCCGCGGCCCTGGAGCACGGCCTGGCCCGGGCCCGGGAGCGCCTGTCGCCCGGCGGCGGCGGACCCACCAGCCGCAGCGGCCGCCTGGCCGCCAGCCTCACCAGTCGCCTGGCCGGCCGGGGCCTGGAGTTGCAAGGCACCCTGGCGGCCCGGGCTCCCTACGCCGCGGCCCAGGAATACGGCGCGGTGATCCAGGCCCGGCGGGCGGCCTATCTCAAGTTCCAGGTACAGGGGCGCTGGGTGCAGGTAAAACGCGTCACCCTGCCGGCCCGCCCCTTCCTGGGCCCCTCGGCCGATGACGCCGCCGGGGAGCTGGAACGGCTGATCATCCAAGCCTTGCTGGAGGAGAGCCCATGACCCGCGCCCAAGTAATCAACGACCTGGTCACCTGTCTTAAGTCCATTACCCTGGCGGCCGGTTTCGCCATCGAGCCCAAGGTGGTGCTGCGGGGCATCCACCTGGTGAGCGAGCTCAACGAGCTACCGGCCCTGAGCCTGATGAACCAGCAGGTGACGGCCGAGGACCTGGCCGCGGGGGTGAGCCAGCGCCGGCTGCTGCTGCACCTGTGGGGGGCGGTGCGCGCCCCGCGCGGCGACTACGGCCAACTCGACCAATTGGCCGCCGCCGTGGTGAGCGCCCTGGCCGCCGCCGAGCACAACCCCCACTGGGACCGTACCCACCTGGGGCCCATGGAGATATTCGAGGGCGGGGCCGGCGACCCCCTGGGCCTCTTCGACCTCCAACTGGAGGTGAGCTACCAGGCCCGCCGGGACGTCTTGTGACCCGCCGGAGGCCGCCCAAACCATTTCCCAAAAGGAGCAGACCATGAGCAGTGGAATCGAAGCCAAGGCCGCCTTTAGCAAGGCCGCCACCTGGTCCACGGCGGTGAGCGCCGCCGCCGGCGACACCATCCTCATCCTCAGCGAAAACCTGGGGCGCAGCCGCGAGTTCTTGCCCGACGACTCGGCCGGCCGGGCCTTTGCGGCCGACAGTGACCAGGGGCTCATCACCGTGGGCGGCGACCTGAACGCCTACCTGCGTTACCAAGGGCTGGAGGTCCTGCTGGCCATGGCCCTGGGCACCGCCGGCACCCCCTCGGCCGCCGGCACCGCGGCCTACCGGCACACCCTGCGCGCCGCCGACGACACCGCCGGCCTCTTCGGCACCCTGGCGGTGTACAAGGGCTTCTCGGTACACGAGGCGCCCTCGGTCAAGGTCGACGGCTTCACCATGGAAGGCGAGGCCGGCGGGCCGGTGAAGATAACCTTTCACCTCATCGGCGACGACCTCAACATCAACACCACCAGCGGGGCCAACACCACCGCCGCCATAAGCGCCCTGGACCAGCCCGAGCCCGGCCTGCGGGTGCTGATGCGCCACGGCCGCTTTCTCATGGGCGACCAGGACGGCGACGCCCTGGACGCCTCCCACGAGATACGGCCCAACCGCTTCCGCCTTAGCTTCAAGCGCGCCCTGGCCGGCGACCACCTGGCCGGCGGCGACGCCATCGCCGAGCCCACCCCGGCCGGCCAGCCCCAGGCCACCCTGGAGCTGGATTTTCCCACCTACACCAGCGACACTTTCCTAACCGACCTGGGCAACCACACCCGCAAGAAGGCCAGCATCACCTTTACCGGCCCCGAGATCGAGTCCGGCCACAACTACCAACTGGCCATCTACCTGCCCCACCTGGTCATCACCAACGCCGAGGCGGCGGTCAACGGAGCCGGCAAGATCGCCCACCCCGTAAGCTGCGCCCTGCTGGCCGCCACCAGCGCGCCCACCGGCATGACCGGCATCACCGCGCCGCTGGCCATCGACCTCACCAACACCAACCCCAACGACCCCCTGGCCTGAAAACACCAACCACCAACCGCGCGCCTTGATGCGGCCCCGGCCGCATCGAGGCAGCGCGGCGTGCCGCCGCTGCCGTATGGGCCATACCCACTTCTTCGAGCCACCGCTATCATTCAATTGCCGCCGGTAGAGCAAACCCGACACGACCCAAAAGAACGCGCGAGCGGAGCAGGTAGGTGGACGAGCCCGTAACGACTCGCCACCGGGCCTATACGGGTGTGCAAGCATTGCACCAGGCGGCCGTTATCATTCAATTGCTAGCGGTAGCGTGAACTGGTAATTCCCAAAGATGCCGTTCAAAGCCATCCAAGAGAGGGAAAGGGAAGTTTGCTTCGTCGCCTGCCGGGCGGCATGCTGCCGCTGCCGTATGGGCCGGGGTGACCTTCTTCGTGCCACTGCTATCATTCAATTGCCAACTGTGAACAAAAACGACACGACCTTAAAGTCGGTTCCGAGCGGAGCAGGTAGGTGGACGAGCCCGGAGCGTATCGGACTTGGACCCACTACGGCTGCCGCGGCTCGCGGCTTTTTTTGCTGGGATGTTGCGGCTGGTTATGCTAACTACACGGTAGCCACAAAACAGCTACATTGTAGTTGCGGGGTCCAGGCCGGAAAATCGGGCCCTGGGCTATGACATATTTTGATCGCGGCCCCTGGCCGGCATTGGGTGTTGAGTCATGATGCAGCCTGACGAGGCCCACCGCCTCTTTGCAAAGCGCATCAACGGCCTGGTGGAGCGGGAGATAGCCCCCATCGCCTTGGCGGTGGAGTCCACCAGCGCCTTTCCGCGGCAGGCCTACGACATCTTGGCGCGCGAGAAGCTCTTTGCCCTGGCCCTGCCCCGGGCCCATGGCGGGGCCGAGGCCGACGCCACCACCTTGGCCCTGATGGTGGAGGGCATCAGCCGGGTGAGTCCCAGTTCGGCGCTGCTGGTTTTTCCCAGCAACGCGGTGCTGCGCACCATCGCCATGACGGCCAACCAGGCGCAGCAGCGGCGGCTCTTTGGCGAGCTCTCGGCCGGGCGCACGCCGATGGCCTTTTGCCTCACCGAGCCGGAGTGCGGCTCGGACGCGGCCCGGCTGCGCACCCGGGCCAAGGACGACGGCGACCGTTACCTGGTCAGCGGCACCAAGAGCTTCATCACCCTGGGGCCGCACGCGGGGTACTACCTCACCTTTGTGCGCACCGGTGACGACGAGGGGGCGGCAGGCATAAGCGCGCTGCTGGTCCCCCGCGACGCGCCGGGGCTCACCTTTGGCGAGCCCGAGAAGAAGATGGGGCTGCACGGCTCGGTGACCTGCCAGATGTACCTGGACCAGGTGCCGGTGTCCAAGGAGCTGCGTCTTTGGGGTGAGGGCGAGGGCTGGCGGTTGCTCACCGAGGTGGCCAATCCCATGCGGGTGTGGGGCGCGGCGGCCATGGCCTTAGGCGTGGCCCAAGGGCTCTTGGACCAGGCCCTGGCCCATGCCCTGGAGACCCGCGACGCCCGGGGCCGGCCACTGATGGCCAGCCAGGACGTGGCCTTTGCCTGCGCCGACATGAAGATCGCGGTGGAGGCCTGCCGCTCGCTGGTCTACCGGGTTTGCGGTATGCTGGACCGCGGCCAGGGCAGCGGCCGCGAGCTCGACGGCTGGGTCTCCATGGCCAAGTGCCTGGCCGCCGACACCGCGGTGCGCCTGGGCGAGTTGGCCTCGCGGGTGATGGGCCCGGCCATGGGCTCGGCCGACTCGTTGGCCGGCCGCCTGTTTTGCTCGGCCAAGGCCATACAGATTTTCGACGGCTCCAACCAAGTACAGCGCATGGTGGTGAGCCGCAACCTGGCCCGCCAGGGTCGCTAAGGCGGCCCAACCGGCGGCCAACGATAAAGTAAACAGAAGGGGCCCTTGCCAGCGGCCCTTTTAGGAATTAGGGAGGCCAATATGGATTTTCAGTTGAGTGAAGAGCTGGTCATGTTGCGCGACATGGCGCGGGATTTCGCGGCCGAGCAGATCGCGCCTTATGCTGACAAATGGGACGAGGAACACTACTTCCCCTACGAGGAAGTGATCAAGCCCATGGGCGAGCTGGGCTTCTTCGGCACGGTGATCCCCGAGGAGTACGGCGGCAACGAGATGGGTTGGCTGGCGGCCATGATCCTCACCGAGGAGATCGCCCGCGCCTCCTCCAGCCTGCGGGTGCAGATCAACATGCAGACCCTGGGCTGCGCCTTCACCATCTACCGCTACGGCAGCGACGAGCTCAAGGACAAGTACGTGCGCAAGCTGGTCACCGCCGAGTACATGGGCGGCTTCGGCATCACCGAGCCCAACGCCGGCAGCGACGTTATGTCCATGAAGTCCACCGCGGTGGACAAGGGCGACCACTGGGTTATCAACGGCTCCAAGACCTGGATCTCCAACGCCAGCGTGGCCACCCTGGTGATCTTCTACGCCTACGTGGAGGTCGAGGGCAAACGCAAGCTCAGCGCCTTCGTGGCTCCCCTGCGCGGTGAAGACGGCCAGCGCCTGCCCGGCGTGAGCGTTACCGACCTGGACAAGATGGGATCGCGCTCCAGCCCCACCGGCGAGATTTACCTGGAGGACTACAAGCTGCCCAAGGAGAACCTGCTGGGCCAGGTGGGCGATGGCGCCAAGATCGTCTTCGGTTCGCTGAACCAGACCCGCCTGTCGGCCGCCGCCGGCGGCGTGGGCCTGGCCCAGGCCTGCCTGGACGCTTCCTTGGCCTATGCCGCCGAGCGCGAACAGTTCGGCAAGCCCATCGGCCAGTTCCAGATGGTCCAGGACCAGATCGCCCAGATGGCCATCGAGATCGAGGCGGCCCGCCTTTTGGTCTACAAGGCCGCGGCCCAAAAAGACAACGGCATGCTGGGCAACACCTTGGAGGTGGCCATGGCCAAGTGGAAGGCCGGCGAGGTGGCCTCCATGTGCGCCAACTACGCGGTGCGTATTCTCGGGGCCTATGGTTACTCCACCGAGTACCCGGTGGCCCGCTACTACCGCGACGCACCCACCTACTTTATGGTCGAAGGCAGCGCCAACATCTGTAAGTGGATCGTGGCCCTGGACGCCCTGGGCCTGCGCAAGGCCAACCGGTAGAAAGGCGGCGGGAAAAGGAAGGGAAGCGTGCCGCGCAAAAACCTCGTAAAGAAATAGACGTCATTGCGAGGAGCATCTTGGCCAAAGATGCGACGCGGCAATCTTCCGCTTCCCGGGTAAAGGAGCGATGGCCAAACCGGGCTTTGTTTACATGATGACCAACCGGAATCGTAGCGTGCTCTATACCGGGGTCACCAGCGACTTGGCCCGGCGGGTCGCGCAACATAAACAAGGCGCCATCGGTGGTTTCACCAAGAGGTATTTCCTGTGCCACTTGGTTTTCTACGAGGCCTGCGAAGATATCACCACGGCCATCGCCAGGGAGAAGCAGCTAAAGGCTGGATCAAGAAAACAGAAAGAGGCATTGATTGCAAGCATGAACCCGGGCTGGCTCGACTTGAGCGAGAACCTGGGATGAAGATGGAAAAGGAAGATTGCTTCGCCGAGCCTCGCAATGACGATTATAGCTGGACAAAGCCACCATGGGCCAGACCTCGCGACAAGGTCTGCGGTAGACAATAGACGTCATTGCGAGGAGCATCTTGGCCAAAGATGCGACGCGGCAATCTTCCGCTTCCCAAGCAAGAAAAACCATGGCTGGCCCGTATTCGGGCGGCATAACCAGAAGACAGTAAAACCAGGAGGCGGTGATGCACCCCTACTTTAAAAACATGCCGGAGCTCGGCAAGAAGGTTAGTGACAAGAAGCGCGAAAAAATGGCCGACAACCGCGCCTCCATCGAGGAGGTCGAAGCCCTGGTGGACGCCGAGATAGCGCGGGTCAAGGCCGCCGGCATCCCCGAGGAGATCATCCACAAGCGCGGACAACTCACGGTTTGGGAGCGCATCGATTACCTGGTGGACGAGGGCTCCTTCCGGCCCCTGCACACCCTCTACAACCCCAAGCAAAACGAAGAGGGCACCACCGGCGTGGTGGACGGCCTGGCCCAGATCAATGGCAAGTGGTGCGTGGTGGCCGGCTTTGACAACAAGGTGATGGCCGGCGCCTGGATCGCGGGACAGGCCGAGAACCAACTGCGCATCACCGACCTGGCCAAGCGCCTGCACATCCCTTTGGTGTGGCTGGTCAACTGCTCCGGGGTGAAGCTCACCGAGCAGCAGGAGGTCTACGCCGACCGGCGCGGCAACGGCACCACCTTCTTCCGCCACGCCGAGCTGGAGATCGGCGGCGTGGCCATCCTGGCCGGCATCTGGGGCACCAACCCGGCCGGCGGCGGCTACCAGGGCATCAGCCCCACCTACCTCATCGCCCACAAGGACTGCAACATCGCCGTGGGCGGCGGCGGTATCGTCGGCGGTATGAGCCCCAAGGGTCACTTCGACCTGGAAGGCGCCGAACAGCTCATCGAGGCCACCCGCCACTTCAAGCAGGTGCCGCCGGGCTCGGTGGGTATCCACCACGACGTGACCGGCTTCTTCAAAGAGGTCTACGACACCGAGGAGGAGGTGCTCGACGCCATAAAGCGACGTATGGACCAGATGCCCGCCTACGACCTGGACTTCTTCCGGGTGGACCAGCCCAAGGAGCCGCGCTTCCCCGAAGACGATCTATACTACCTCGTGGCCTTCAACCAGAAAGCGACCTATGACTTCGACCAGTGCCTGGCGCGGTGGGTGGACGGTAGCGAGCACATGGAGTTCAGGCCAGGCTACGGCCCTGAGGTATACACCGGGCTGGTGAAGATCAGCGGGTTGGTCTGCGGGGTGATCGGCAACCGCCAGGGCTTTTTGCCCCCGGGTTACCCCGGTTACGCCGAGGGGGCCTACCCCGGCATCGGCGGCAAGCTCTACCGCGAGGGGCTCATCAAGATGAACGAGTTCGTCACCCTCTGCGGACGCGACCGGGTGCCTATCATCTGGTTCCAGGACACCAGCGGCATCGACGTCGGCGACATCGCCGAAAAGGCCGAGCTGCTGGGCCTGGGCCAGAGCCTCATCTACTCCATCGAGCAGACCGACGTGCCCATGATGCTGGTGGTGCTGCGCAAGGGCACCGCCGCGGCCCACTACGTCATGGGCGGGCCCACCGCCAACAACCACAACGCCTTCACCCTGGGCACCGCCACCACCGAGATTTACGTGATGCACGGCGAGACCGCCGCCGCGGCCAGCTTCTCCCGCCGCTTGGTCAAGGAGAAGGACGCCGGCCGCGACCTGCAACCGGTCATCGACAAGATGAACCAACTGGCCCAGGAATACTACGACCGCTCCCGGCCCCACTACTGCGCCATCCGCGGGTTCGTCGACGAAGTGGTCAAGTACGACCGCCTGCGCTCCTACATGGTCGCCTTTGCCGAGGCGGCTTACCAGAACCCCAAGTCCCTCTGCCCCCATCACCACATGATGATCCCCCGGATCATCAAGGGCTGAGCCGGCGCGGGCCTGATCACCAGCCGGGCGGACAGGCGCCCCTACCGGAGGAGACCCCCAGGGGTCTCCTCCGTTTTTGCGGCCGGGGCGGCTTTTCATTGACCGGGCAACTGTTGTAGAATCCAGGTTCCCGACTAACCAGGAGGATTATGGTGAAACGAATAATCGGCCTTATGGCCATGTTGATTATCCTGGCCGTACCCGCCACGGCCGTGGCCCAGGAAACCGGTACCCCGGAAGCGGCGGCGCGGGCCTACATCAAGGCGATGCAGCAAAACCAAGTCGACGCCTTTATCGCCATGATGCATCCCGAGGCCCTGGCCCAGTTTAAAAAGATGATGTTGCCCCTGGCCCAGACGGCCGCCAAGAAGGGCAAGGAAAAAGAACTCATGGTCCTGTTCATGGGCGTCAAGACCGCGGCCCAACTGGAGGCCCTGCCGCCGCCGGCGGTGTTCAAGGCCTTTTACAAGGGCCTGCTGCACATGATGCCCCACATGGCCAAGATCCTGTCCGGCTCGCAGATGGAGGTATTGGGGCACGTGAACGAAGGCCCGGACCTGGCCCACGTGGTCTACCGCGCGGTGATGAAAATGGACCAGGTGAACTTCCAAAAGCTGGAGGTGATCAGCCTGAAAAAATACCACGGCAAGTGGATGGTCATGCTCTCGGGCAACATCCAGGGCATCGCCGCCCAGCTCAAACAGCAGATGAGCCGCGCCCTGGGCAATTAAGAGGGAACGGGGAGAGATGCCGGCGCCAGCTCGGCCGTGGGTGACCATGCGATAGGACGATGAAAACCTACCTGGCGCCCGTAAGGCATAGTTTGACGTCAGGACATATATGTCCTATGCTTGGGGTTAGGTGATGAAAGGCAAGCAACTGGTCCGCCGTCTGCGCAAGGCTGGAGTGGAGATAATCTCCAGCCGGGGCAAGGGCGGGCACTGCTTGGCCAAGTACCAGGGGAGACAGGCCACCGTACCGGTGCACGGCGACCAGGACCTGTCGCCGGCCTTTATCAAGATGCTGTGTAAACAGCTCGGCCTGGACTCCCAGGAGATTCTTTAAGGAGTTTGCCTTGCTCCAAGCCTATCCCGTGGTGCTTAAGCCTGATGGCGATGGCGGGGTGATGGCCCGGTTTCCCGATGTGCCCGAGGCCATGACCGTGGGGGCCGATGAGGCCAACGCTTTGCAGTGGGCCCAAGACGCCCTGGTGGTGGCCCTGTCGGGCTACCAAGATGAAAAGCGTGACATACCCCAACCGTCCCGGCCGCGGCGCGGCCAACCCACCGTGGCCCTGCCGCCGCTGGTGGCCATCAAGCTGGTCATCTACCAGGCCATGCGCGACCAGGGCGTTAGCCAGATCGAGCTGGCCGGCCGTCTGGGTTGCGATGCCCGCCAGGTGCGCCGCATCCTGGACCTGGACCACAGCTCCCGCCTGGACTTGCTGGAGCGCACCTTGGCCGCCCTGGGTAAGAGGCTCCTGGTGGATATCCAAAACGCCGCCTAGCCTGCTTGCTCCCCACCCAACCCCTCATGTTGCAACAGGAGCCGATGATGTCCGACGAGATCAAACGCAAGACGGCCGAGACGGCCCAGGCCTACTTTGACGGCTATCCCTGGGACCGGCCTTACGAGCTGTGGAAGAGCTTCGACCCGGGGCTGGCCAAGGACCTGAGCCTGTTCATCACCGGCCAGATGTACGCCCGGCAAAAGCTGGACCACCCCACCCGCCAGTTAGTGGCCGTCAGCGCCCTGGCCGCCCTGGAGCGGGCCGACGAGCTGCGTCTGCACATCTGGGCCGGGCTCAACGTGGGATGTGACCCGGCCGATCTGGCCGAGGCCATCTTCCAGGTGGGTATCTACGCCGGCATGCCGGTGGTGAACCGGGCGCTGGCGGTGCTCAAAGAGGTGCTGGACGAGCGCGGCCAGTGGCCGCTGGAGCCGGACCGGGACTGAGCGAGGTTAGCGCCGGCCGACTCTCTGCGTCATGGGCGCAGGCGGGGGGACCTTTTCTCGATCGAGAAAAGGTCCCCCGGTTGCTTTTACTTGAGACGTTTGAGTTGTTTCCTGGCGGCCTTGACATAGCCGCTGCCGGGGTAGGTCTTGATCAGCTTGGTGAGCACGATGCGGGCGGTGCGCTTATCGCCGAGCCAGGCAAAGGCCAGGGCCTGCTTGTAGAGCGCCGCCGGGGCCTTGTTGCTCTTGGGCCAGCGCTTGATCACCTGGTTGTAGGAGAGGATGGCCTCCTCGAAGCGCTTTTGGGCCGCAAAGGTTTCGCCGATCCAGTAGTGGGCGTTGGGGGCCCGTTTGCCCCGGGGGTACTTTTTCAGGTAGGCCTGGAAGCGCCCGCGGGCCGCGGCGTAGGACCGCTTTTTGAACAGGGTGTAGCCCAGGTCGTAGAGGTTGCGCCCGCTGGGGGCCTTCACCGCGGCCGCCGGCGGGGCGCCTCGCCGGGCCGGGGTGCGGGCGCCTTTCTTGATGCCGAGATAGACCTCCACCCGTGACAGGCGTTTTTCCATCTCGTCTTGGCTGGCGCTGATCTGCTTGGCCAGCGCCTCGCCGCTGGGCACCGACGAGAGCCGGTGGGCGTTTTCGTCCACCTGGCCGCGCAGGCGGGCCACCTCCTGCTGCAAGCTCTGCACCTGGGTGAGCAGCCCGGCCCGGCCCTGGCCGGCGGTGAGGCTTTGGCTGATGGCGTCGACCTTGCTTTGCAGCGACCGGATGGCCCGCTGGTTGCGGATCACGTGGCTCTGCAGGGCCAAGAAGTCATCTTGTTCCACAACGGCGCAGCCGGCCGCCAACAGCAGGACCAGCGGCACCACGGCAAACTTGGGACCCCAGCGGATCATGCGCGTCCTCCCCTTTGGTTAGGCGCCCCCAAGGTTCGGGGCGGTTGGCCTATTTTATCACGAAGTGGCCCCGGCGGTTGGCGGCGTAGGCCTCTTCGGTATGCCCTTGCACCAAGGGTCGCTCTTCTCCGTAGCTCACGGTTTCCATGCGGTTGGCCGCTATCCCCATGGCCTGCAGGTAGGCGGCGCAGGCCTTGGCCCGCTTTTCACCCAGGGCCAGGTTGTAGGCGCTGGAGCCGCGTTCGTCGCAGTGGCCTTCGATGATGATCTTCAGATCGGGATGGCTCTGCATGTAGCGGGCCTTTTCGTTGAGCACCTGGCGGGCCTCGGCGGTAAGGTCGTAGCGGTCGTACTCGAAGTGCACGTCCTGGTTGACGAAGACTTCGCGCTGGCGGGCCTCACTGCCCCGGGCCTGTTGTTCGGCCAGGCGGGCTTCGCGCAGGCGGCGGGCTTCTTCCAGGCGGGCGCGTTCCTGGGGACTCATAGAACCGGGTCCGGGAACTTCTTTTTTGCCGCAGCCCAAGCCGGCCAAGAGCAGAAGACTAAGGACCATGATCAGTGCCGGGACCAAATACCTTTTCACGACTGTCCTCCCTGGTTGGTTGAAAAAATGGTTATCGTTTCAGGGCTGCTCCGCGCGGCGACCAGGCCGGGTCGGTGTTGTCGCCCGGCAGGCTGGTGAGCCGCTTGATGAGCTCGCCGGCGGCGGTGATGACGTAAATCTGGTAGCGGCCGCTCTGGCGCCCGGCATAGGCGATGAGCCGTCCGTCGGGGGACCAGGAGGGGTCCTCGCTGGGACTGAGGCCGCGGGTGAGTATCTTGAGATCACCGCCGTCGGGACGGATGGTGGCTATCTGGAACACGCCGTTGACTTCCAGTTGGAAGGCGATGCGGTCACCGCGGGGCGACCAGGCCGGGGAAGCGGCGTACTTGTAACCGTAGGTGAGCCGGGTGACCCGGCCGCTGGTGAGGTCCAGCACGTAGATTTGAGGGTTGCCGCCGCGGTCGGAGACAAAGGCCATCTTGTTACCGTCGGGGCTGAAGGTGGGGTTGACCTCGATGCCCCAGCCGTTGGTGAGCTGTTTGCTGATGTGCCCGGACAGGTCGGTGAGGAAGATGTTGGTCTTGCCGGTGTGGCTCATGGCGACGGCCAGGCCGCCGCCGGGCTTGAAGGCCGGGGTGAGGTTCACCCCGGGATGGTTCACCGCCACCCGGCCGGTGCCGCCGGCCAGGGCCTGGATATAGATCACCGGCCGCCGGTTGCGGTAGGCGGTATAGGCGATGAGCTTGCCGTCGGGCGACCAGGCGGGGTAGAGGCTCAGGTCGTTGCGCCGGGTGATGATGCGCACCCCGGAGCCGTCGAAGTTCATCACCGCGATTTCCTTGGTCACGCCCTTGGCGCCCTGGCGCGCGGCCACGAAGGCGATTTGGGTGCCGAAGACCGAGGGCTCGCCGGTGAGCGCCTCCATCACCGCGTCGGCGAAACGCAGCATCATGTCCTTGATGTCGGCCGGCCGTCCCTGGTAGCGCCGGCCCACCAACTGCTTGCCCTCGGTCACGTCGAAGAGGCGGCATTCCAGGGTGAGGTTGTCGCCCTCGACCCGGTAGACCGCGGTGATGAGCAGTTCGGCCCCCACCCGCGACCACTTGCGGTACTTAACCGCCGCCGGGTTGGGCTTACCCAAAAACCCCTTGGGGTCCAGCAGGTCGAAGAGGCCGGTGTAGGTGAGGTTGGCCACCAGGCGGCGGTGTCCCTCGTCCCCCACCGGGTTGGCGGCCGCCCCGGCCATGGGCATGAAGGCCGGCAGGGCCAGGGGTAGGCGTCGGCTTATCGGTTTGGTGATGTCGATGTACACCCGGGCGGAGGCCTCGGAGGCCAGGCCCAGGCAACCGGCGACCAGGCCCAGCAGGACCATGGCGCGGAAAGCTAGGCGAAACTTGGGGCTCATGTGCGATCCTCGGGTCTGAAGCGAATCCCCATCTCATAGCTGCCGCGGCGGTAGCCGATGGGCAGGGGTGGATAAGGGGCGGCCTTTTTGACCGCGCGCAGGGCGGTTAGGTCGTAGCGGCTGTTGCCGCTGGATTTTTCCAGGCGGGCGCTGAGCAGGGAACCGTTGCGGCCGATGGTGATGACCACGATGGCCTCCAGGCCGCGGGTGGACTTGATCAGCGCCTCGGGTACGATCCAGTGGCTACGGATACGTTGCCACACCTCGGTGTGGTAGACCTGGAAACGCATGGAGGTCTTGCTGCCCCCGCCGCCGCCGGCCGAGCCCATCACCCCGCCGGCGGCGCGGCCCCGGCTGGCCACCCGGCTCTGGATGCGGCTGATGGCGCTGTCCACCTGGCGCCGGGTGCGGGTGCGGCGCTCCAACTGGGCCAGGCGGCGGCGCAGCTCGCGTTCGGCCTGGGCCGCCGGGTCCACCTGGGGCTTGATGCGTTTAGGCTTGGGCTTGGGCTTGGCCGCCTGCTTCTTGCTGCCGATGGCCTCGGCCGGCTTGGGCTTGGGCTTGGGCTGCGCCGGGGGGGCGGTCTTTTCAGGCGGCGGCTTTTTCACCACCGCCGGGGATGGGGGTTTAGGCGTGGCGGTCGGCGGCGCGGCCGGCGCGGCCGGCGGTGCGGCCAGCAGGTGTACGTTGTAGGTGGGGGCCAGGTAGATGCGGCTGTCGCCGCCGGTGGGCCAAAAGGCCACCCCGGCCACCAGGAGCACGTGCACCAGCAGGCTGCCGGCCAGGCCCAGGCCCACCTGGTCGCTGCTCAGAACACGCGATACTCTGGCGGCCGCAGCGCTCACTTGGCCTCTTTTTTCTTGGGCGGGGGGCCCTTGACCGTCTCGGGTTCGGTGACCATGCCCAGATCGTCGATGCCCGCCTTGCGGGCCTCGGCCAGCACCCGCACCACCACCCCGTAGGGCACGTCCTTGTCGGCCCGCAGGTATACCCGGGTGCCCGGCTTGCGGGAGCGGATGTTGCGCAGCTTGTCGGCCAGGCCCTCGATGGATACGTCAAACTCGTCCAAAAACAGTTTGCCCTGGCGGGTGACCGTGAGCACCAGCAGCTCGTCGCTGTGCTTGAGCGCCCCGGACTCGGTCTCCGGCAGGCGCACCTCCACCCCCTGGACCATCATCGGCGCGGTGACCATGAAGATGATCAGCAGCACCAGCATCACGTCCACCAACGGCACCACGTTGATTTCGCCCATGAAGCGGGATTTGGAGGAGTTTACGCCGGCCATGGCCTCTGCCTTTTATCCGCGGGGCTTGCGGTAATCCGCCGGGCCTCCGTCATGCCGGGATACCGGTGTCGGCCGGGCGCACCGCGTCCACCGGCGGACCGGCCCGGCGCATGAGATCGCGCTCCACCAGGTTCAGGAAGTCCTGGCGGAAAGAGTCCATCTCGGCTTCGAGCACCTGGAGGCGGCGGTTGAAGTGGTTGTAGAAAACCACCGCCGGGATGGCGGCGAACAGGCCGGTGGCCGTGGCCACCAGGGCCTCGGCGATACCCGGGGCCACCGTGGCCAGGTTGGCCACCTTGGCCACGCCGATGGAACGGAACGAGTCCATGATGCCCCACACCGTACCGAACAGGCCGATGAAGGGGGCGGTGTTGGCGCAGGTGGCCAGGAAGGTCACCGCCCGGCCCAGCCGGGTCATCTCCGAGGCCTGGCCGCGGTTGAGCGCCCGCTGCAGGTTCTGCATCACCCCGCTGGCCAGGGCCCCGCGATCGTCGGTACCCAGGCGCATCACCTTGCCCAACTCGGCGAAACCGAGCCGGAAGATAGTGGCCAACGGGCTGGCGTCCAGGTGGCGGGTCTGCTGCTTGGCCACCGACAGCGAGCCGGCGTGCCAGAAGACCTCCTCGAAATCGGCGTTCTGGCGGCGGGCGTCGCTGAGCACCTTGAACTTGCTGATGATTACCGCCCAGCTCATCAGGGAGAACAAAATCAGGATAACCAGCACCAGTTGGACCACCCAGCTGGCGCCGAGCACCATTTCCCAGATGTCGGCGGCCGACTCACCGCCGGAGGTGGCCGCCTGGGCCGCCGAGGCGGCGCCCATGGTCAAGGTGATGGTCAATGCCGTGCAAAATAACGAGATGTTGTGGCGCATTATGTACTGATCCGCTTGGGGGAGTAGATTTTTAGCCACTAGCCGGAATATATCCACAGGTACTATATAAGTCAAGAAAGGCACTACTCCTACTGCATGAGGACGTCCCAGGGCGTGAAAAATTACCAGCCGCCCCCATCATTTCTTACGAGGGATCACCAGGCGCTGGCCGGGGAAGATATGGCTGCCGCCCAGGCGGTTGGCCCGGCGCAGCTCCCGGACGCTGGACCCGGTGCGGTGGGCGATGAGGCTCAGGGTGTCGCCGGGCTTCACCACCCACTCGGCCTTCTTGGGAGGCGGGGCCATTTTGGTGCGTTTGAGCCGGCTCATCAGCCCGGCCGCCTTGCCCGGCGGCACCCGCAGGCGGTGGCTGCCGGCGGGCAGGTAATACCCCCGGATGGCCGGGTTGAGCTCCTTGAGCTGGTGAAAGCTGATGCCGCAGGCCCGGGCCAGGTCACGCAGGTGCACCGGCCGCTTGAGATTGATGCGGGCCACTTGGCTCGGCACCGGGGCGTAGAGCCGCCGGCGCGGCAGGTGGTAGCCGTAGCGCTTGGGATTTGACAGGATGATCTTGGCCGCGGCGATGCGGAAGATATAGCGCCGGGTCTCCAGGGGCAGGTGTAGTTGGTAGTAGTCCCGGGTGCCTTGCTCCTTGATTTCGCGCCGCACCCGCCGCTCGCCGCAGTTGTAGGCGGCCATGGCCAGCGACCAGCTCTTAAACTCCTGGTGCAGCTCCTTGAGATAGGCCAGGGCGGCGGCGGTGGATTTCTCCGGGTCCAGGCGGTCGTCGAACCAGCGGTTGCGCCGCAGGCCGTAGCGCCGCCCGGTGCCGGCGATAAACTGCCAGGGCCCCACCGCCCCGGCCGAGGAGCGGATACGGGTGATGAGCGAGCTCTCGGCCACGGCCAGGTACTTGAGGTCGTCGGGCATGCCGGCCGCCTTGAGCCGGCGCGAGATGTAGGGGAAATAGCGCGCCGCCCGCTTGAGCCACATCACCACCTGGGCGGTGTCGTTGACCGCGATGGTGAACTCGCGGTCCAGGCGCTCGGCCACCATGCGGTCGTGCAAGGGCATGGGCTCGCCGCAAAGAGTCACCTTGGACGGGGGGGACGGCAGGTAGCGCACCGGTGCGGCCGCCGGCTTTTTGGCCGGCGCCTTCCTGGCCGGTGCGGCCGCCAGTCTGGCGGCGGTGAGCAGAACCATGGCCATGACCAGTATCATCGCCCCTATGCGCCGCATCAGCTCTCCCCTGGTTTGAAGTGATCAAAACCGGCCATGGTTATGTCCACGGCCCGGCCGTCGGCCCTGATGAGCCTTACCCCTTCGCCGGCGGTGATCTCCCCCACCCGGGTCACCGGCAGGCCGCCGGCGGCTTGGGCCACTGCGGCGGTGATGGCCGGCAGGTCGGCCGGGTCACAGGTGAACAGCAGCTCGAAGTCCTCACCACCGCTCAGCGCCCAGGCCAAGGGGTCGGCTCCCAGTTCCCCGGCCGCCCGGGACGTGGCCGCCGAGATGGGCAACCGGCCGGCTTGCACCGTGGCTCCTACCTGCCCGGCCGCCGCCAGCCGGGCCAGGTCCGAGGCGATGCCGTCGGACACATCCATCATGGCATGCACCAGGCCGCCGTGGGCCAGGGCCCGGCCCGCCGCCAGGCGGGGCTGGGGCCGCAGGTGGGCCGCGGCCACCTCGGGCGCGCCGGCCGCCGACCGGCCCGCGGCCAACCAGGCCAGCCCGGCGGCGGCGGCCCCCAGCCAACCGGTGACGCATACTGCGTCACCGGGCCGGGCCCCGTCACGGGTGACCGGCCCGGCCCCGGCGGCCTCACCGATTAGGCAGAGGTTGATGGTCACCACCGGCGCGGCCGTGGTGTCGCCGCCGGCCAGGACCAGGCCGTGCTCGCGCCCCAGGGCCAGCATACCATCGATGAGCTCTTGCACGAAACGGCGCCGGGGCGGTGGGGGTAGGCCCAGGGAGAGCAGGCCCCAGCGGGGTACGGCGCCCATGGCGGCCAGGTCGCTGAGGTTGGCGGCCATGGCCCGGTGTCCCAGGTCGCCGCCGGAGGTGTAGTCGAGGTTGAAGTGAACCCCTTGGACCAGCAGGTCGGTGGTTACCAGCCAGGTGGCCTGGCCGGCGGCGATCACCGCCGCGTCGTCGCCGATGCCGGTGATCAACTCGCCGCCGGCCGGGCCCACCGCCCGGCTGATCAGCCTGATGATGGCCTCTTCGGTGAAAGGGGCCGAGGTCAATACACGCTCCTAACGTTCGTCGGCGGCGTACTGGTAGGCCAGCAGGGCCGGCTCATAGCTGAATAGTTCGTCCGGGTCGAAGAAACGGGCCACCTCTTGAGCCGCGGTCTCCACCGAGTCGCTGGCGTGCACCAGGTTGGCCTGCATGCTCATGCCCAGGTCGCCGCGGATGGTACCCGGCGCGGCTTGGCGGCTGTTGGTCACGCCGCAGAGGCTGCGGCAGACGGCCACCGCCTCCAACCCCTCCAGGCACAGGGCGATGACCGGGGTGCGGCTCATGAACTCGGTGATGGTGGGGAAAAAGGGCTTGTCGGCCAGGTGGCTGTAGTGCTCGCGCAATAACTGGTCGTCGAGCTGGATCATCTTGATACCGGCGATCTTGAGCCCCTTTTGCTCAAAGCGGGATAGTACCTCGCCGGCCAGGCCGCGGGCCAGGGCGTCGGGCTTGATGAGAATGAGAGTGCGTTCCACGGTTTAGCAAGTCCTTTCCGAATTGCAATTTGATTGCGGTTGTAGGTGCCTGGCGGCCGGGCCGACTAGGGCTCGGCTTGGTCGCCGCCGGGCTGGCCGCGCCAGCGATCCAGGCGCTCGAAACCGTTGGCGATGGCCTTGGCCAAGGACGGCATGTCCAGGGGCTTGGTGAAGTAGTCGTCAAACCCCGCCTCCCGGCAGCGTACCACCTCGAACAGGGAGACGTAACCGGTCATGGCGTAAAGCACGGTCACCGGGTAGCGGTCGCGGATTAGGCGGCACAGCTCCACCCCGCTCACCCCGGGCATCTTCAGGTCCAACAGGGCCAGGCCGATGCGACCGCTGGCCATAGCGCCCAAGGCCCCTTCGGCGTCGGCCGCGGTGACCACCTGGTAGTTGAGCAGCTCCAGGGCGTCTTTCATCAAGGTGCGAATGGCGGCCTCGTCGTCGACCACCAGTATTTGCCGGTCCCTAGATTGTTCCATGACGCCTAACTGGTTTTCCTTTCGTTGGTTGGTTTCGGCCCACAAGTACTTGTAATTTCCCAGACACGGCCCACGTTGTCAATGCGACCCTGGGGTTGACATTCAGGTATTACAAAGTAATATTCAGTTATGCAAATTAATCACGGGGAGAGGCGATGAAGCGAGCCAAGGACGAGATCATGACCTTCAAGGTCGACGGCCCACTGGCCGCGGCCCTGCGATCGATTCCCAACCGTTCGGAGTTCATCCGTTCGGCGGTCTCGGCGGCCCTGGAGGGGGTATGCCCCCTGTGCCAGGGCACCGGCACCCTCACCATGGATCAGAAGCGTCACTGGGAGGCCTTTTCCCAGACGCACCAGTTGGCCGAGTGCGACCAGTGCAGCGCCATGCACCTGGTCTGCCGGGGCCAGGAGGCGGGTCATCATGACGACGGCACCCACTAAAACGCTGGCCGTCGCGGCCGGCTGGCTGGCCGTGGTTTTGGGCCTGGCGGTGCTGCTGCCGTCGTCGCCGGCGGCGGCCGCGCCGCGGCTGGTGGCCTACGCCTCGGTGGCGCCGGTGGCCTTCTTGGTGCAGCGGGTGGGCGGCGACCGGGTCCAGGCGCGCAGCCTGCTGCGTCCCGGCCAGGAGCCCCACGGCTTTGAGCCCACCCCGCGCCAGGTGGCTCGCCTGGGCGAGGCCCGGGTCTACTTCTCCATCGGTCTGCCCTTTGAGGCGGCCATGCTCCGGCGGCTCCAGGCGGCCAACCCCGGCCTGCGGGTGGTGGCCGCCGACGCCGGGATTCACCGGCGCAGCGCCGATGGGCATCATCCTGATCCCCACATCTGGCTCAGCCCCACCTTGGCCGCGCGCCTGGCGGCCAACATCGCCGCCGGGCTGACGGCGGTAGACCCGGCCGGCCGCTCGGCCTACCAAGCGGGCCTGGCCGCCCTGACCCGCGAGCTAAAGCAGGTGCGTCGCGACATCGCCCGGCGCCTGGCCCGGTTCAAGGGGCGCTCGGTGCTGGTCTACCACCCGGCCTTTGGCTACTTTCTCGGCGAGTTCGGCCTCAAGCAGATCGCGGTGCAAAACCAGGGCAAGGGGCCCGGGCCGCGCGGCCTGGCCCGGCTCATCGACCAGGCCAGACGCCAGGGGATACGGGTGATCTTTGTGCAGGCCCAGTTCCCCACCGCCACGGCCCACGCCCTGGCCCGGGCCACCGGCGCCCGGGTGGCGGCCCTGGACCCCTTGGCCGCCGACTACCTGGCCAACCTTAAGCGCATGGCCGAGCACATCGCCGCCGGCCTGGGCCGGCGCTCCCCGGCGGAGGGTCGGCCATGAGCGCCCCGTCCGCCGCGGTGGAGATGGCAGGGGTGGACCTGCGCCTGGGCGGGGTGATGGTCCTGCGCCAGGTAAACCTCACCATCGCCCAGGGGCAGTTCGCGGTGCTGGTGGGGCCCAACGGCGGGGGCAAGACCTCTTTGCTCAAGCTAATGTTGGGGCTGCTAACCCCCAGCCGGGGCCGGGTGAGGGTGTTGGGGGAGAGTCCCCGGCGGGCCCGCCGCCGGGTGGGCTACGTGCCCCAGCACCTACAGGTGGACCCCAGCTTCCCGGTGACCGTGCTCGACGTGGTGCTGATGGGCCGCCTGGGGCGCACCAGCCCCTGGGGGGGCTACGGCAGGGCCGACCGCCAGCAGGCCCTGGCGGCCCTGGAGCACATGGACATGGCCCCCCTGGCCGGCCGTTCCTTTGGCCAGCTCTCCGGCGGCCAGCGCCAGCGGGTGCTCATCGCGCGGGCCCTGGTGAGCCAGCCGGAGATGCTGCTATTGGACGAGCCCTCGGCCGGCATGGACGTGGTGGGCGAGCACGAGCTCTTTGATCTCCTGGATCGCCTGCACCAGGACATCACCGTGGTGCTGGTCACCCATGACCTGGGGTTCGTCTCCAGCCACTTTGCCGAGGCCATCTGCGTCAACCGCCAGGTGGTGATTCACCCCACCCGCGACCTGGGGCGCCAGGCCATCAGTGATCTCTACGGCCAGCCCATGCGCATGGTGCAACACCAGCACCACCTGCCGCTGCCCGGGGGTGAGCATGGCTGAGATGTGGCAGGCCCTGCTGAGCTATCCCTTTTTGCAATACGCCCTGGCCGCCGGCCTGCTGGCCTCGGTGGCCTGCGGGGTGGTGGGCTCGTTGGTGGTGGCCCGGCGCATAACCTACCTGGCCGGCGCGGTGGCCCACGCGGTGCTGGGGGGCATGGGCGCGGCCCGCTACCTGCAGGTGGTGCACGGAATCACCTGGCTGACCCCCCTCACCGGCGCCCTGGCCGCCGCCTTGGCCGCCGCCGGGGTGATGGGCCTGGTGAGCCTCAAGGCCCGCCAGCGCGAGGACACGGTCATCGGGGCCATCTGGGCGGTGGGCATGGCGGTGGGCATTTTGTTCATCGCCGCCACCCCGGGCTACAGCGCCGACCTGATGGGCTATCTCTTTGGCAACATCCTCATGGTAACCCCGGGCAACCTGGGGCTCATGGCCGGCCTGGACGCGGTGGTGCTGCTTTTGGGCCTGGTGTTTTTCAAGCAACTCTTGGCGGTGTGCTTTGACGAGGAGTTCGCCGAGACCCGGGGGCTGCCGGTGCAGTGGCTCTACCTGCTGCTGCTGGGGCTCACCGCGCTCACCGTGGTCCTGCTGGTGAGCGTGGTGGGCATCGTCCTGGTCATCGCCCTGCTCACCCTGCCGGCGGCCATCGCCGGCCACCTGGCCCGCCGCCTGGCGACCATCATGGTGCTGGCCGTGGCCGCCTCCATGCTGATCACCAGCGGCGGCCTGGCCCTGAGCTACCGCGCCGATTGGCCGGCCGGGGCCACTATCGCCGCCCTGGCCGGGGCGGCCTACCTGGCCACCGCCCTGGGCGCGCGCCTGCTGGCCTGGCATCGACGGCGAGCCGCCTAGGACCAGGGCCTTGGCGGCAGGGCTCTAAGTCAAACTCCTGCTACCGATTTCGCACGCCGCTGGGATGACCGGTCTTGCCAGGAACCGAAAGTATTGTATTATTGGACTAAGGGGACCTGCGTCCCCGGTATGGGGACTCCAGGCATGGCCAAAATACTGGTGCTGGATGGTGACGCGGACTTTTGCCGGTCCCTGGCCCACATAGTGGGCCAGGCGGGGCACCACGTGGTGGCGATCCACGGTCTGCGCGAGGGCCAGGCCATCGCCGCGGCCGGTCGTTTCGACGTCATCTTCCTGGCCGAGGAGCTGCCCGACGGCGGCGGCCTGGAACGCACGGCCGAGCTGCACAACGGCCCCGGCCATCCCGAGGTGATCATCACCACCCGGATCAAGGACGAGGCCAAGATGGAGGCGGCCATGCGCGAGGGCGCCTGGGATTACCTGGAAAAGCCGCTGTCGGCCCAGTCCCTGCTGTTGCCCCTGACCCGGGCCCTGCAATACCGCGAGGCCCACTCGTCGGTGGATAGCCGCGGCGGGGCCGAGCGGGCCGGCATCCTGGGCTCTAGCCCCGCCATCATGGCCGCCCTCAAGGCCATGGCCCAGGCCGCCGCCTCGGAGTCGTCGGTGCTGATCACCGGCGAGACCGGCACCGGCAAAGAGCTCTTCGCCCGGGCCATCCACCAAAACAGCCGGCGCTCCGGCGGCCGTCTGGTGGTGGTGGACTGCGCCGCGCTGCCGGAAAACCTGGTGGGCTCGGTGCTCTTTGGCCATCAGCGGGGGGCCTTCACCGGGGCCGATCGCAGCACCACCGGCATGATCCGCGAGGCCCACGGCGGCACCTTGTTCCTCGACGAGGTGGGCGAGCTGCCCCTGGAGCTGCAAAAGGCCTTTTTGCGGGTGCTGCAAGAGCGCCGTTTCCGGCCCCTGGGCGGTTCGCACGAGGTCACCAGCGACTTCCGCCTGGTGGCGGCCACCAACCGTGACCTGTCGCAGATGGCCCGGCAGGGGCTCTTCCGCCCGGAGCTCTTGTACCGCCTGCGCTCTTTTACCATCGACCTGCCCCCCCTGCGCCAGCGCCAGGGCGACGTGATCGGACTGGCCCTGTTTCGCCTCACCCAGCTCACCTCCGGCGGCGGCCCCCACACCAAGGGCCTTTCCCCCGAGTTCATCGCCGCCCTCAACGCCTACCACTGGCCGGGCAACGTGCGCGAGCTGTTCAACGCCCTGGAGCGGGCGGTGGTCGCCGCCGGCGACAGCCCGGTGCTCTATCCCACCCATTTGCCCATCGAGATGCGGGTAAACCTGGCCCGCAGCTCGCTGCAGAGCGCCGGGTCCCCGCCGCCCCGCCCGGGGCGGGAGCCGGGGGGCGACTTTAGCGGCCCGGCCGGGGCGGCGGAGCCCGGCTGGGGCGAGATATTGCGCAGCGACCAGCCGTTGCCCAACTGGCGCGAGTTTCGCGGCCGGGCCCTGGCCGCGGCCGGTCGGGCCTACCTGGACCGGGTGATGGCCGCCTGCCAGGGGGACATGGCCCGGGCCCAGGAGATAACCGGACTGAGCCGCGCCAGGCTCTACGCCTTGTTCAAGGAGCTGGATATGCCCCGGCGGCGGTGGCGGCGGCGCGACCCGGGGTACCCGGACGCCGGCCGCTGAACCGGGGCCGCCGCCAATACGCCCGCCCCCAAGCGGGGCCCTTGTATTAAAAAAGCGGGGCCCCTTGGGGACCCCGCCGAGGTAACGGTAGGTGTGGCGCTTAGCTGCGGCGGCGACGGCGGCGGAAGAAGGTGCCACCGAACAGGGCCGAACCGAACAGCAACAGGGTAGCAGGCTCGGGGGTCTGGGTGAGGGTAGCGTTGATGGCCGAGACCGAGTAGTCGTGGTTTTCACCGTTGGTGTTAAAGGCGGTGAAGGCGATGGCGAATCCCGGCTGGCCGCCGAGGTCTATGGAGGTGACGCCGTTGGTCACATTGATGTGCTGTCCGGAGGCGGCCTGGAAGAGTTGCGGCGCACCTAGGTCAACGCTGTAGTATCCCTTTTCAATGTAGGGATGGTTGGTGGACTCGTAGAAGAGGTCGGTAATACCCAGGCTCTGCAGGTACACCGGCTGACTGAAGGTAAAGATCAGGGTCTCTTGCCCATCGACCTCGTCGTTCTCGCCACCGGTTACCCCGTAGCCGTCGGTGCTGTCCCAATATAGATTAGTGGGAACCGAGGCCACGGTGAGGGTCACCCCCGTCCAGCCGGCGCCGAGGTATGACAGGTTGCGGGTAAAGGTTTGGGTGCTGCCCGGGTTCCAAGAGGAATCCAGGAAGTTGATGTTGGCGGCCGAAGCTGGCATGGCCAACAGAACCATTGCCAACCCCAAGATGATCGCGGTCCTTCGATGCATCACGGGCTCCTTTCAATTATCTGCGAATTATTATTCTTATGTCCCCTATAAAGACAACATGGTCAACAAATATTTCACAGGTAGAACTAAAATCAGCATAACGGTCTAGGAATAAAGTCACGGTTAGGCGCCGATGGCTGGTTGCCAGGTAGGAAACCCAGGTTACTTACTTGGTAATACCATCGCGTAGTTTGGGATGTGGTGGCCGCGAAAAAAGTAGGATAAAGGTATAAAAACAGGTGGTTATGTACTAGTCCCCTGGATGGCGCCCCGGGATAGGGTTCCCGGGGCGCCAGGTAGGGAAAAGGCGGCCAAACCCGGCCGGGCCACGATAAACCCGCCGGTCTGGTGTCGGCGGGCCTGTTTTAGGCACAGCAAGCCGCGGCAGCGGGCCGAGGCGGCCACGAAAAAGCGGGGCCCGTCAGGGCCCCGCCGGGATAGCAGTCGATGGTAGGAGGTTAGGCGTGGCGACGGCGGCGGAAGAAGGCTCCGCCGAACAGGGCCGAGCCAAACAGCAGCAGGGTAGCGGGCTCGGGAGTCTGGGCGATGAGGGTGGCGTTGATGGACGAGACCGAGTAGTCGTGATGTTCATGCGGGACCTGGGATTTGGGGTTAAAGGCGGTGAAGGTCAGGGTGGTTCCCTGCTGGCCGCCTAGGTCCGGGTTGGCGACGCCGTTGGTCGAGCCGACGACTTGGCCGGGTACGGCCTCGAAGAGCTGCGGCGCACCGAGGTCAACGGTGTAGTATCCCTTCTCAATATAGGGATGGTCGTGGGACCTGTGGAAAAGGTCGGTGATGCCGACGCTCTGCAGGAGCACCGGCCGGTTAAAGGTAAATACCAGGGCCTCCTGGTGGTCGATCTGGTCGTTTATGCCACCGGTTACCCCGTAGCCGTCGGTGTTATCCCAGTATATGTTGGTGGGAACCGAGGTCACGGTGAGGGTCACCCCCGCCCACTCGGCGCCGAGATATGATAGGCTACGGGTAAAGGTTTGGGGGCTATCGGGCCGCCAGAAAGAATCCAGGAAGTTGATGTTGGCGGCCGAAGCCGGCGTGGCCAACAACGCCATTGCCAAACCTAAGACGATCGCGGTCTTTCGAAGCATCACCGACTCCTTTCTGTAATTGTCATACCTTTATTTATTCACGATAAAGACACGAAGGTCAACAGATATTTCACAGATAAATGTAAAATCAGAATAACGGGCTAGGAATAAAGTCACGGCCGGACTTAGATGGCTGGTTGCCAGGTAGGAAGCTCAGGTTACCCTATTGGTAATACCATTGCGTGGTTTAGGTCTAAATTATCGCGGTAAAGTCAAGATAAGTCCGAGAAAACGATTAGTTACAATACTGGTCCCTGTACGGCTCCCCGGGGCGGTTTTCCCGGGGCGCCCGGCGGGAAAAAAAGCAAAACCGACCAGCTCGGTGCCGGTGGGGCCCATTTTAGGCACAACAAGCCGCGACAGCGGACCGAGGCGGCCACGCAAAAGCGGGGCCCGTCAGGGGCCCCGCCGGGATAGCGGTCGATGAGGTTATGCGTGGCGGCGACGGCGCAGGAAGGCCCCGCCGGCCAGCACCGAACCGAACAGCAGCAAGGTGGTGGGCTCGGGGGTCTCGGCCCCGGCCACCCGTACGCTGTTGAGTGTAAAGTCGTGGTCCTTTATGCCCGAGGACCGCAGCAGCAACGAGGTGGCCTTGGTGCCGGAGAGGTCCACGGTCATAGCGCCGGAGGTGAAGGGCTTGGGGAAGGTCTGGGTGGGGTCGTTCTGGAAGACGGTCTGCCAGGTGAGCCCGTCATCCACGCTATACTTGAGCCCTTCGAAGAACGGTTTCTTGTGCGGCTTGTTGGTGTACTCCAGGTACAGAAAGTTGACCGTGAAGGAGCTTAGATACACGGATTGGCCGTTGTCTAGGGCAAACGACAGTTGCTCGCCGGGGCCGATCTCGTTCCCGGCCCGGCCGCGATGTACCCCGATACCCACGGCGGTCACTCCATTGACGGTTCTTTTCTTAAAACCCAGCCAGGCGTTTTTTTGGCCGTTTTTCTTAAATGCCCCCAGGGTGAAACCTATACTCCCCTTGGTGCCGCTGTATTGATGAGGCCCGTGCGTTTTCCAATTAGAGTAAGGCGCGCCGGTGAATTCGATATTGGTGGCCCAGGCCGGGACGGCCAGGAGGCCTACCGCTAGTGCCGAGATAATAAGAACCTTGCGGATCATAGTTATCCCCCCTTTGTTATCCTACTTTTATTATCCGGTACCTGTAATTTATTCACCTAAAAATCAAAGTTGTCAATAGTTATTTCACAGGCTGGCGAGTTTTCGGGGGCGCCCGCAGGGTGGCGGGGATACCGGCTGGCGGCGGGATATGCCATAACATTTGGTAAATTCATCAGATAATCCGGGACGCCGCCCCATGGCCAGCGCCCGACGGCAAAGACGAACAAGCGGCGGACGGGTTCGCTGCTCTTCGTTCAGGGCGCAGCCCATGATGTCGCGGGGGATGTAGTCCACGGGGTGGTCCTTGTCCGCCCCAACGGCGATCTCGCCAACGGGCCGGGGTAGCGCAGTTCGCGGACCCGGAAGGTGGCCCGGAACATATCGCAGTTGCCTTGTCGCTTTTCCGCAGCGGCTGTGCAGGCCGGACTGGGGGGCCCCGAGCACGAACGATTCTTAGCGCCCAGGGCCTAGTTGGCATTGGGGCGATGCAGCTTAGGGTACGGTTATCCTTCCCGGCCCGAGTGCAGTCGCCGGCCGTCGTATAGTTTGAAGATAACATGCAACCGCATGCCTTATTTTGCGAGAGGTAGTCGCTGCCGGGGAAGAATTTATCTGCGTTATATTTAATAATCGGTAGTTATAGGTGGACCCCTGTAGTTATAGGTGGCCCTCGTTGGTTGGCTGCTGGGGCGAAAAAATATATCAGGATAGGCCTTGGGGGCGTTTTCGTCAAAGACGGCAAGATTGCCGCAAATTTGACTTGTTCAATTGTTCCATAAACCTGTGTAAAGCCGGCAACATGGCCGTTTGCCGATGAAAATCATCAATCCCCTCAATATCATGGCCGGCTTGTCTTGCCTACAGGGCAAGACGGTGGTAATAGCAGAATCAGTTACTAAATTCCTGGGGAGTCGGCCATGGGTGCAAGGAGATCGGTTTCATCTGGGGTGCAGCAACTGGACCAGCTTTTGGACGGGCTATTCATCGGCGACAACGTGGTTTGGCTTGATGACGCCGGCAGCCTGGCCCATGTGTTTTGCCGGGAGTTCATCCAGTCCTCGCGCGAGCAGCACAAGCCGTTCATCTACGTGAGCTTTGATCGTTCGCCCAAGAACCTGCTGGACAAGCTGGGTCCCCAGGCCGACTACCCGGAGATGGTCATCCTGGACTGTTTCACCTGCGGCCGTGGGGCGTCCTCGGAGCTCTTTTTGAAATTCTACGACCACCTGCCCGATGACTTCACCGGCCGGTTGCAGATGGTGGAGCATCCCGGTGACCGCGCCCAGTTGGCCACCGCCCTCTACGACCTGCACGCCCGGCTCAGCGGCGACGTGCGCCTGGTCTTTGAGTCGCTCACCGGCATGCGTGAGCTCTGGGGCGGGGAGGAGCAGTTGGCCGAGTTTTACAGCGCGGCCTGTCCCCGGCTCTACGAGCTCGACACCATCGCCTACTGGATACTGGAGAAGGAGGCCCACAGCTCGCGGCTCAAGGCGCGCATCGGCCAGGTGGCCCAGGTGGTCATCGACCTGTCCATCCGCCGCGGCACCACCTATCTCTCGGTGCTCAAGGCCGACCAGCGCCACCCGGACCACCGCCGCAAGCCGCTGAAGTACTGGGCCCACGCCGATGGCATCGGGTTCGAGGACGAGCGGGGCGGCACCGGTCGCCTGGAGCTGGGCCGGCGTCTAAAGAGTCTGCGGGGCAAGAAGGGGCTGTCCCAGTCCGAGTTGGCCCGCATGGTGGGGGTCACCCCCAGCACCATCAGCCAGGTGGAGTCCAACCTCATCTACCCCTCGCTGCCGGCCCTGCTCAAGATCGCCGAGGTCCTGGGGGTGGAGATGGCCAGCCTCTTCAAGGGCGAGATGGACTCCGACCGGCCGCTGATCACCCGGGCCGACCAGTCGGTGGCCATCCAGTTCCCCGGTCTGAACCAAAACGCGGTGGAGGCCCACCTGCTCACTCCCCTGGGCTACGACGGCCGCGTGGAGCCCTACACCATCGAGATTCAGCCGGGCCAGGGAGTGCCCTCCCACTTCTTTCACCACAAGGGCCAGGAGGTGGGTTACATGCTCAGCGGCCGGCTGGAGGCCGATATCAGCGGTTCCCAGTACCTGCTGCAGAAGGGTGATCTCATCTACCTCACCACCCAGCAGCCGGCCGCTTGGCGCAACCCCGGCCCGGAGCCGGCCCGCATCCTGTGGATCAAGGCGCGCTGACCGGTTTTGGCCGCACCGCCCATATAGCTTGACACCCCGCGGGGCGCTGGCGATAATCGGCGCGACGGGTCACCCCTGGTCGGAGGATACGCCATGGACCCCTTGGTGCTGATGAAGCGCAGGGAAAACTGGTTTTGGTGCGATGACTTCAACTCGCGCACCAACCTGGCGGTGTGCCGGCTGCGGGTGGCCAAGCGCCGCTCCTACTACCCCTGCAACACCTGCACCCGCTGGCGCGAGATGGCCCGGCGCCAGGCCCCGCCTCCCGAGGACGCGTCCTCGTCATAGCTCCCGGCTGGCCGCGCACCGGCCCGCCTTTTAACTGCGGGGAGCAAACGTTGGGGGACTGCCGAACCGCGCACCGGCCGGGACGGCTCAGTATTTTTCTTTGGTCCCATACCAAGCTAAAAAAGCGTGATTGATTTGTTGGTGACGGCTATTTAGACGGCGGTTTCAGCGGCCCGGTGCGTAACCGTCGCTGGGCCCGGGTCGGCGAGATCGCCGGGGTCAGCGGGTCGGCGGGGGCGGGGTGGGCGGCTTGCCCGGGGCAAAGGTTTCGGCCTGCAGGAAGTCCTCGGTGCCGGCCGGTCCCGGCTGGCCGGCCGGCTGGGGCTGGGGCTCGGTGCCCTCCAGGAAGGCCTCGAAGAAGCCTCCCGCCTGGCCGGTGGGCAGCAGTTTGCCGGTGGCCAGGTCCACCCGGTGGAAGACCACGCCCTCGGGCACCGCGAAGTCGGTGACCGGCACCTTGGCCATGGCCTCCTTCATGAACTCCCGCCAGATGGGTCCGGCCGCCCGGGCCCCGGTCTCCCGGCGTCCCAGGGGCAGGTTGTCGTCCTGGCCCACCCACACCCCGCAGACCAACTGGGGGGTAAATCCCATGAACCAGGCGTCGCGCAGGTCGTTGGTGGTGCCGGTCTTGCCGGCGCTGGGCCGGCCGATCTGCAGGGAGCGGCCGGTACCGTGGCGCATCACCCCGCGCAGCAGGTGGGTCATGATAAAGGCGGTCTGGGGGCTGATGACCTGGGTGGTGGTGGGCTTGGCCTGGTAGATGGGCTGGCCGGTGCGGTCCAGCACCTCCTCCACCATCACCGGCTGCACCAGGCGGCCGTGGTTGGCAAAGACCGAGTAGGCCCTGGTGAGCTCCAGCAGCGAGAGCCCGGTGGAGCCCAGGGCCAGCGAGAGGTTGGGCTTGAGGTCGCTGGTGATGCCGAACTTGCGGGCGAACTGGATGGTGTAGGGGATGCCGATATCGTGCAGTAGCTTGACGGTCACCACGTTGCGGCTGTGCTCCAGGGCCTGGCGCAGGGTGGTGGGTCCGTAGAAGCGCCCCTCGTAGTTCTTGGGCTTCCACTTGCGCATGGGGCTCGACGGGTCGTCAAAGACCACCGGCGCGTCGACGATGATGCTAACCGGGGTGTAGGAGCGCTGGGGGTGGTCCAGGGCCGCGGCGTAGATAAAGGGCTTGAAGGCGCTGCCTGGCTGGCGGCGGGCCTGCAGGGCGCGGTTGAACTGGCTCTCGGCAAAGTCGCGCCCGCCCACCAGCACCCGCACCCGGCCGCTGCCGGTCTCCAGGGCCAGCACCGCCGCCTGGGCCACCGGCTCCTGGATCAGCTCCAGTTTCCAGTAGCCGCCCGCCTTGTGAAACTCCACCGGCTTGACCAGCACCAGGTCGCCGGCGGCCAGCACCTGCTGCACCCGGGTCACCGGCTTGGGGCGCACCTTGAGGTTCACCACCGGCTTGTGGGCCCACTTCAGGTCCTCCAGGGTGAGCCGGCCGGGGTGGCCGGCCACCAACAGGTGCACCACCTGGGCCTTTTTATCCACCCGGGTGACCACCGCCCGCACCACGCGGCCCGCCTCCAGGGGACGCCGGTCCAGGGGCTGGGACTTGGCGGCAGCCACCTGGGAGGGGTCCAGGTGGCCGATGGGCCCGCGGAAGCCCTGCCGCCGGGTGAGGGCGGCCAGCCCGTGGTTCATGGCCTTGTGGGCCAGGGCGGTGAGCGCCGGGTCGCAGGCGGTCTTCACCGTGAGCCCGCCCTCGTAGAGCAGGTTGGCCCCGTAGCGCTTCTCCAGCCAGCGCCGCACCGTCTCGGTGTAGTAGGGCACCGGGGCGGTTTTTTGGCGGTGGCGGCGGATGTCGAGCTGCTCGGCCAGGGCGGCCTCGGCCTGGGCGGCGGTTATGCGGCCGTCGTCGAGCATACGGCCGATGACGTAGACCTGACGGGTGCGGGCCCGGCGGGGGTCCCGGATGGGGCTGTAGCGGCTGGGGGCCTGGACCAGGCCGGCCAGCAAGGCGGCCTCGGCCAGGGTGAGCTGCTCCACGTGCTTGCCGAAATAGACCCGGGCCGCCGCCTCCACCCCGTAGGCGCCGTGGCCCAGGTAGATTTGGTTGATGTAGAGATAGAGAATCTCCTGCTTGGTGAGATAGTCCTCCATGCGCCGGGCCAGGATCATTTCCTTGATCTTGCGCACCCAGGTGCGTTCATTGGTGAGCAGCAGCTCCCGGGCCGCCTGTTGGGTGATGGTGCTGGCCCCCTGCACCACCCGGCCGGCCTGGAAATTGGCCCAGGCCGCCCGCAGGATGCCGGGATAGTCCAACCCCTTGTGCTCGAAGAATTCCCCGTCCTCGGCCGAGACAAAGGCCCCCACCACGTGGGGCGGGATGCGGTCGTAGGGCACCAGGTAGCGCCGCTGGCGGAAAAACTCGGCCATGAGGCTGCCGTCGGCGGCCAGCACCGTGGTCACCACCGGCGGGCGGTAGTCGGCCAGGCGCTCGATCTTGGGCAGGTCGTGGCTGATCCAGAACCAGGCCCCCACCCCGGCCCCCACCCCCAGGCTGGCCAGGAGCAACAGCAGCAGGGCGCTCCAGAGCAGCAGCCGCTTGGTCCGCCCCCGGCGCACGCACTCGCCCACCAGCAGCACCACCAGGCCGCTCAAGGCGGCCCAGCGGTGCCCGGCGGCCAGGAGCCCGATTCCCAGGCCCAGGCCGCAAAGCAGCAGGACAAGGCCGATCCAAAAGCCCATCCCCCGCGGACTGGTTTGCTTGGTTCGCTTGGCCAGGATGAACCTCTCAAGTCGTAAGGGCCTAAACGCAACACTACGCCGACGGCCGGCGCCCGGTAAAACACCCATGCCCTAACCAGACGCGCCGGCCGGGTTTTTTCAACCCGGTCCCGCCGGAATACAGGTCAAATTCTACCAGAGCGCCGGGACCCGGGCCAGCCGGGGACCTTGCTTGACCCCCCGGCGGCCCCATGCTAGGTATTGCAGCGGGCGCCGGCCGCCTCTCACCTCATACTTTATAGGTAGATGCAACGTGCATGAGCTCTCCATCGCCCAGTCGCTACTGGATATCGTAATCGACGAGGCCGCCCGCCACGGGGTGCAAAGCCTCAAACGGGTGGGGGTGAAGGTGGGGGCCTTCAGCGCGGTGGTGCCGGATTCCCTGCGCTTTTGCTGGGACCTCATCATCGAAGACACCCCGGCGGCCGGCTCGGAGTTGGCCATCGAGGAGGTGCCGCTCAGGGGCCGCTGCCACGCCTGCGGGGCCCGCATAGACATGAGCGACCCGGTTTTCGAGTGCCCGGAGTGCGGCTCGGCCGACATGGAGCTCACCCAGGGCCAGGAGCTGATGGTTGCCTATATCGAGACCGAAGATTGACCAGGACCCGGCCTATCGCCGGGCCGGGCCGT
>Ga0256835_1000412_pt1 | contig 32375 bp, 29 predicted proteins | sample PIR30metaG_FD_185972 | JGI IMG/M metagenome (GOLD analysis project Ga0256835, IMG submission 185972) | Hydrothermal vent microbial communities from East Pacific Rise, Pacific Ocean - PIR-30 | ecosystem: Environmental > Aquatic > Marine > Hydrothermal vents | place: Pacific Ocean: East Pacific...
GCTCAACACAATCATAAATTCTCCATTATGATATTTCCCGATAATAAAAAGCTTTAAAAACGAACTTTAAGAGTCGGTAATACAGAAAGATTTTCCATCCCATTCAAAGAATAATAAAATTTTCCTTTTATACCTAACTCTAAATAATCCCTTATAGGAAAATAATATTCCAAAGATAAAAAAACACTAAAATGATCCGACCTGTTTTTTTCATTTACAAAAACCAACACAAAATCACCATTTGCATACCTATCAGTATAGGTCCGATTATAATAATCGATAAAAAAACTCAGACCTAAATTGAAACTAAAATTATTCTTGAAAGTTGTTCCGAAATGGATGTCGTAAAAAAGTTTTTCATGTACATTATAATAATTATCAAGAACAATAACCTCATTGGAATTATAAAATCTCATTTGTTCATTTATGGTTTTTGAATGCTGTTGTTTTGAAAAACCCAATCCGATATATCGATTCCCTTTGAGTTTATAATCCAAATTAAATTCCAAAAAAGAGCCCCAAGCGGGAATGTCAAGTTTAACAGGATCCAAAGAGGAATAATCTGCATAATCTATATAAGACATCCCGTAGGAAACTGAAAAATCGAAATGAGTTTTCTTATTTTCTTGAGCAACTACAGAAAGAAAGAAAAAAGTGAAAGCAAATAAAAAATAGTTTTTCATAATTAAAAGTTTTTACCAATTAATATTTCAAGGTTATAGTAGGAGGGATATACAGGAATTGTTTCAGTATGTTCATTATCAAATAAATAAAAGAATGAAGGGTTTATTCCTACGAAATAATTTTTGTGAAAAGTATATTGAAATTGAATTCCGAAACTTCTGTAAAAATTATTCATTTTTTCTTTAATTAATTCACTGGAATATTTTATTAATTCCCCTGTTTCGTAAACATAGGAGAAGTTGTTTATATAAAAAAATTCCGAAGTGCTAAAAGCATATCCCAAACCGGCATTAAAGCTTAATAAAAAACGAGTATTGTTCACAAACGAATACCCTATTTTACCACCCAGTTGGTATATTCTTATGTTATCCCACATAAGATTAAAGGGAAAATCATTCTCATAAACATTATGAGACAAAATATAACGGTCGAACTCTTTTTTATTTTTATAAAAACTGGGGAAATTATCACTTTGTGCATAGCCAATATTCACCCCATAAGAAAAGGATTTGCTGAATCTGTTTTGATAATTAATCCCAACTGAAAAATTATTAAGGTTCTTGTCTTTATCCGGAAACCATGGTTTGCCGAATGAAATATATCCGGATTGGGTTTGTCCTTGCATCAGGAGGGTAGGTATAAAAAATAATAAGAAATATATTTTTTTCATTGTTTTTTCTTTGATAAACCAAGATGGCCTTTGCACTCTTAGTTTGATTTTGTATAATATATTTTTAACGAGTTCTTTTCTTTCTATTACTTTATAATCTTTTAATTTGTTGAATCAAAATTGATTTTCTTTGAAAAAAAAATGATCCGTATTAATTAATATAATTTGCGCATCTTTCACCTTGTTTGTTTTTAGATTGTTAATTACCAAATAGATAGCATCTTTTGAAATTTTCTCAAACATCCTTGTCCAAAATATAATTATTGTATATTTTTTTAGCTTATCATTAAATTGAAATATCTCATTGATTTTTTTGAATCTAATTGAGTTAAAATCCTCTGGGTTTTTAGCCGAGTGAGGCGGAAAGATGGAAAAGCGATTTTCATAATTCCAATCCAAGCCGGATAGTTGACCTTTTGCATAGCAATTAGCATGAAAAGAAACCAAAGAATCTCTATCAAAATATAGTATCTGAATAGGTTGACTTAAATCTTTTCTCTGTATAGAATCTTTTCCAAGTGCTATATAATTGTAAAATTCGTTATAGGTAGAAACTTTATCATTCACCGGGTAGCTTTGTTTAATTTCAGCAATGAATTTATCATATTCTTTTTGGTCAAATTCTTTAATTTCCTTATATCCATACACATTTTTCAATAATAATGAACAGGATGAGAAAAGAAAAAGCATTGTTAATAATATCGGATTTTTTTTCAAAGCTTTTATTTTAATTATTTTAGTGGCAACTTTCCAAATTTCATATCATATTTTTTATGACCTGTTTTTCGTATCAACATTTTCATTTTTTTCCCTTTTTTCAGCCCCCAATCCTCCCGCAAGTCATTATTTATTTTGATTATAAAAACCTTCTTGTTGATTTTTTTTAACCAATCTTTAAACATTAAATAGTCTTCGAAAGTTATTTTTTTTGACTGTGCATAGATACTCCAATTATACATGAAATAGTAATCTGCAGCCGGCAAATCCCTTTTTGTTATTTTTTTATTTTCAAGGCTGACAGTATGCGCCAATAAAGAGTCCAGCCTATCAAAGTAATAATAATTTTGCCGGTCGATTGTGTCATTACAGTCTGATATTAAATGCTCATAATCTTCTGCAATTTGAGCCAATTGCACAGCCTCACAAGTTTCATTCCCATCATAACATTTTCGCTTGCCCTCCCGGTCATAAATAATGAGTTTTGATAAAAACATATTCCCCGTAATTTTTTTTATCTCATCTTTAGGCACTTTATCAAAGAGTAAATTTAAATAGGCGTCATCTAATTCCGAATTTTTGACAAAATTTTTTATGCTGGTTTTTGTTTCTACTTTTGGATTTTTAAAGCCTCCCATAAAGCGATAAACACTTATGCATGAGGTATTTATACTGAGAAATACAAAAATAATTAGAGAGCCTTTTTTAATCATTATCCATTTTTTCTTTTAAAAAGCCGGGAACTGAGTGCGAATTTCCAATTCCTATAATTTCGTTATTTTTAATAATCAGCGTAGTTGGATATCTATAAACATGTATGCTATCCAGGATTTTTTCTGTACCTTTATAAAACAACACTTTATAAGGCCATTTTTTTACCAAAGCAAGGTTATCTTCCAGTTTTTCATTTCTAAAAGGCACATTGACAATAAAAAAGTGTACATTATCCAAAGTTTTAATTTTATCATAAAAAGTACGATATTCATCAAAACCCAAATAACAATAACCACAACTACTTGTCCAGAAATCCAATATGTAATAATCGTCTTTACTATTTAAGTAAACCCGTTTATTATTTTCATCTATAAGTTGCAAATCCTTTATTTTGATAGTTGTGTCAATTTCCGGTTGGAAATTTCCATAATTTAATTTATGAAGCCACATTTGATATCCTTTATTTATTCCCATAAAACCTGAAACAAGCATTAATAAAAACACATACTTAAAATATCTAAGCGATGTAAGCAGTCCTAAAACAACTCCCAAAATAAAAGATAGAGAGCTGGGAGTTGCAATTTGATAAAATTTCCAATTGTTTACATGAAAAACAAAAAATATCATGAAAAAATTAGGAAGCAGAAAAATCATATACCACAATAACTTATTTTTTTTCGCATATTTTTTCAATAGGACCATACCTAAAAAACCATAAAACAAATACACAAATGCTTTGATATGATGCCCAAAAGGCTTACCCCCTAATCTTGCAATACCCACAGTAATTGCTAAAGAAAAAAGCAAGCCTACGAATAATAATAACCTGTAAGAAACAATTTGAGTTTTTTTAATCATTCTCTTTTTTTAACAAATCCCTTAATATCAACAATTGAGAATATTTCTTTTATATTGGATTTAATCACAATACTCCTTTCAAATCTTCCCTTGACTTCAGGTAGTATTTTCACTTCTATAAATGTATCTTGTTTAGGGTCAATAATTGAATCCTTAATTTTAGCAATAGTGCAGCCACAATCAGATGACACGCTATATAATTTTAATGTATTGTCACCTATATTTTTAATATTGATCCTTCTAGTTATTTCTTTATTAATGAAAATTGTATCTAAATTCAATTCATTGGGAATTATATACATATTTATTTTTTCTTTCTTACTTTCAGAATTACAAGAAAGAAGAAAAACTAGTAAAATACCTAAAATACAAATCTTTCTCATTTTAAAATATATTAAATTTAGTAACTACACTTATCTCCATTACAGTCTTGGCTCCAAAATCCTCCACAGCCACCATCTGTCATAACGCATTTTGTTCCAGAACATTCTCCATATTCTATTCCCACAGATATATAGCCAATAGAAGTAAGTCGCCCGCAAGTATACCGCGAGCCTCTAGCACAATTACATACCCTTTGTTGATTTTTTTTGTTTTGCATCAAATCACTATTTATTAAAAGAAAATCATCATTATTCAAATCAAAAAGTAAAGAAAAAAGAGTTTTAGAATCAAATAGTAGCTTACCTTCTTTAATTAACTCATCCATAATTACAGTGTTGGTGATTTTATGTTTTTTGGAAGATTTTATAAATAAATTTTTATCAATTAAGTTTATTAAATTATCAATATATGTTAATTGATCTCTATTAAAATTTCCCATATATTTTAAATGTCTATATTTTGCTTTCCATAGATTAGCCTTTTCTTCAGCAGATAAAGTTCTAAATGCATTACGTTGTTTTGAAAGATTTTTAATTGCGGTAATATTATTATATAAATCATCAGTGGAATCAAACATTGCTTCTTTCTTACAGGATTGAAGAACCACGAGTCCTATTAAAAGTATAATTAAAGTTTTAAATATTTTTTTCATAATTAATAATTTTTAAAGTTTAAAGTTTGTTTTATGATAAGTTACAGCTACCTATCAAAGCTTCCTCTCTTCATAAAAGAAGTTAAGCGCTCCAAACTTTATTTACTCTAAAAATAGTATCTTTGTCTTGACTAAACAAAGTTTGGTCTCTATGGGAAGGCTGCTCGAAGTTTTCCACGACGCCGGCAGCTTTCCCTCCTTTATATATTTTCTTCCCGTTAAGTCATATAATTTATTTTTTAAATTTTCTGTCAGCAAATATAATACCCCCCCGGCAACATGCAAACAAAAACGCAATATTTATTTAATTATATTGCATTTTTATCAATTTATTAAAGTTTTATGAAAAATAGAAAAAAATTAAATTCCCTTTTAATAGGGGAAGCCATTGTGTTTATTGGGGAAGCAATAAAACAGGGAAGTTTTACAATTATATTAATCTCATTATTTTAAGAAAACTGAGAAAAAATTAGAGCAATCTCAATAAATTATCAAGCAAATAAAAGCAAAAATTTTCGATTTTATTATTTTTTCTGTGCACCGCTCAATACAACCACAAAATCTCCTTTGGGCTTTTTCTGTTCGAAATAGTCCAGGAGTTCTTGAAGGCTTCCACGGTGCATTTCTTAATAAAGCTTGGAGATTCCCAGAAAAATGGAGGCAATAATAAGCTAAAAACGGTATTCCAATAACAAAACAACCAATCTGGGATTCAATCTAAAACTATATAAAGAAGTGCCTATATCGAAAACCGAATAAAGCTCAAAACTATCTTCATTCAAAAGATTTCTAAGTTGCAAACTCATTTGCATTTTTTTCGGTATTAATGAATAGTCCACTTCCAAATCGATAAAATGAAATTTATTGTCATCGCTTAATTTTTTTAAATAATATGATTCCCATTGGATTTCCGCCTTCCATTTTGAATGGAAATTTACAAAGAAATCCGAATAGATTAAAAAATCATCACTCGTATATTTGGCATTATTCAGTTCGGACTCCATATAATTCCATTTCACTCCTGCATAATAATTAACCGGAAAGGAATAATTGGACTTGATTTCCATACCCAAAGAATAATTATTATAGCGAACATCTCGCATTCCGAGCATATTTACTTTATTTTGAAAGCTCATTTGCGAATGACTAAGTTTAAATTTTAAATTATTTTTTAAAGATTTAAAATAATAGTCCAGTTCGGAGTTGATACTGAGAAAATTTTTATTATGAATAAGCATTTCTTTGGAAACGGAATAATCATCATAATAAAAAATGTCTTGAGAAAAATAATCAAAAGAACGGGTGAAGAGAAAAGTGGTATTCATAAAAAAAAGATCACTCCAATTTCCCAGCTGATAATTAAGCAAAAGAGAAGATTGAGCCAATTCATCTGATTTTCCATACTTTTTTTGAACGGAAGTATAATTCTTAAACATAAAATGCTCCGGCAAATTTTGCAGAGGCATTGTCTTGATTTTATAGGAATATTTGACAAACATCCGGTTATTATTGTTTATTTTCCAATTAACCCCTAAACCCGGAGTAAAATAAAAAGGAGAAAATTGCCTTTTATTTTCTTCCTGAGTATTATTCTTATAAAAAGTATATACATTTAATATGGGAGAAAATTTTACTGATTTCCATGGAAATAGATAAGAAATAGTCAAATAAATTTTTTTATCAATATATCTAATATCATTTATAAAATCATCCGGACGAGTTATATTTTGAGCTTCCTCAAAAATGTCCAAATAGGATTGAAAAATATAATCACGCATTTTTATTCCACTGGAAATTTGAAGTGTTTTGTCATTTATTTTCTTCAAATAAACCCCTTGTATTCCCCCAAAATAAAGTTCTCCCTCGGTTTTTTGCCTCATTTTGTCTGCGGAGTTTACTTGCGGCAAAATCTCCTCATACAAAAAGCGATTAAAACTATAAGTTTGTGGAATATTTTGATATCCCAGGTTGCCCGAAAAAAGAAAAACACTTTGCTTATTTAGCTTATGAGTATATAAAAAATTTGAATTCCATAATTTATTACTTGTCAGCAAACTTTCATTTAAAGGGTTTTGATTATATAATAAGGAAGCCCGGTCTTTGCTGTCTTTATAAGAAAAATCCGTTTGAAAATAAAGCTGCTGATGGGATGATATTTCCGATAACCAATCGAAATGAGCACTTATATTATAAGCTTTTAAAAAAGTAGCGTTTTGTTCCGTATAAGAAATATTTTCATCTCCTAAATAAATATTCTGATTGAAACTACGGAAATAATCGGAAGTATTTTTTTCGGCCAAAACATAGGAATGTATTTTTGATTGATCGTTGAATTTATAAATCCAATTGAAAAAAGCCAAATGAGATTCCAAATCCACATAACGGTTTTGTTTAAATTTCAGTTGGAAAGGTGTCATTTGAACGATGGGATTTAAAACCTCATCATTCTCTATAGAATATTGTTCCTCGTCTTTTGAGGAAAACAAAATGCTGAAAACATTCCCCGAGAGATCTCTACCGATATTATTCCCCCCGGTATATAAATAAACCTTTGATTTCTTTTTGAAGTTCATCAGATTCAATTTATAATCATAGGATTTATTATTTCCCGCTCCTGCTTCTATATTTCCAAACCAAATATTTTTCGCTTTTTTATCCAAAATTAAATTAAGAGCCACTTTATCAGATTCTTCAATATTCTTTAATAGTTTATTGGAGGAATAATGCTTTAAAATCTCAACCTTTTTAATAGTATAGGAAGGCATATTTTTTGAAATCAACTGATAATTTTTATCAAACATATCATCTCCTTCTATTAATAATTTATCAACATTTTGATTTCCTACACTAATTATTCCGTCATCATCTACATTAATATTAGGCAATTTTTTTAATAGGTCTTCCACATTTTTTTCTTCTCCTTGAACAAAATGTTTCACACTATAAATAATAGTATCTTTTTTCACAACTACCGGCAGATCAATATTAATGATTACATCATCTAACTGATATTCTTTTTCCTCTAATAAAATATCCAAATATTGGTTCGGTTGATTTTTTATTTCATTCAAAAAAATTTTCTTCGTTTTATATCCGAGTGAGGCAACAAACAAAAAAAGAGAATCCGACAAGGGAGCTTGGATAGAATAGTTTCCCAAAGAATCGGTATAACTATAAGCGATAATTAGATTCTTTTTTTGCAAACTTACCGAAGCATTTTCAATGGCTTGTTTCTTAAAATTTAATATTTTACCTTTAATCAATAGGCCTTGTTGCGCAGAAATACGAAAGCTAAAAAAAATTATTATACAGAAATTAATTATCGATTTCAATACCTTGCTCTTTATTTTTAATTTTTAAATTGGAAACTTTGGCGCCTGAACCCAATCTTAGAAAGGCAGCTTTTAGTTTCTCTCCCAATTCTTTTGTATATTGTTTTTTGATAGCTAAAAACTCTTTGCGATTAACAGGGTCTTCCGGAATTTCTATAGAGATAACTTCCCCCTTATAGGACGAAATCTGTTTAGCTTTAATAATGACTTCTTTGGTATCATCAAAAATAATCAATATCAAACCCGGAAGCCTTCCGAATTTCATGGGGCCAAAAAAACCGGGCAGATCTTTTGCAAACCAAGCTGTATAATCACGCCCTCTAAAAGAAGCTGTTGCTTTTTGTACAATATAATCCCCTACCTTTTTGGTTTGGGCTTGTATTTTCCATTGTAGGGAAGGAATCTTCTCTGTAACCATGATACTCTTTTTTTGTAACGGATTCAGAGCATTGAAATATAGACTATTATTTTTTTTATCAATAAAGATATAATGTTGTAAAGTGTCTTTAACCACTATCTGATAATCGAGGTTTATATTCCCAAATTCATCTTTCGATTTCTTTTCATATTCATTCGATTTATCAAGATGAGCAGGAGAATAGAAAAAATAGGAGAAATTATCGTTAAATAAAAGTTGTGCTTTATAAATTTGATCATAAAGCATCATTTCATATGTAATTGATATTTCAGGCCTAAAATTAGTTTGAGATATAGAAAGAAAAAAAGTAAAAAAAAATAATATAGCCAGTTTTGTTTTCATCTGTATGATTTTTAAAGGCTATATGCAAAATTGCATATAGCCAATTAATTTTATGTAACCGAGTCTTTTAGCATTTGGATTAATTCTTTAGTTGCTTTTTTTGCATTTTCACAACTAGTAGTGATTTCTCCACTAACAGTAACAGTTACATTCCCCACTTTTACTGAGACCGAGGCTGTTATTGTAACGGTACAGGTATCATCTACTATATAATCTTTAATTTTATTTTGAAATTCAAATTTTGAAAAATCATTTAATTCATTAAAGTTATATACTAAATTAAGATTCTCTATGTCATTATTTGTAAAGGCATACTGTATTGTAGCCTCTTCAAATTCTTTAACATTATTATTAAATAAAGAATTTGTGTTTGCAAAAGCACCTATGTTAAGGAGCATTAGAGTTAAAATTATAACTTTTTTCATAATTATTTTTTTTAAAGTTTAAAGTTTGTTTTATGATAAGTTACAGCCACTTATCAAAGCTTCATCACTTCCTAAAAGAAGTTAAGCGCTCCAAACTTTATTTACTCTAAAAACATTATCTTTGTCTTGACTAAACAAAGTTTGGTCTCTATGGGAAGGCTACTCGAAGTTTTCCAGACCAGCAGTAGCTTTCCCTCCTTTATATTTTCTTCCCGTTAAATCATATAGTTTATTTTTTAAATTTTCTGTCGACAAAAATAACACCCCCCCCGGCAATATCCAAACAAAAACGCAATATTTTTTGCGTTATATTGCATTTTTATCAGTTTTTTAAAGTTTTATGAAAAATAGAAAAAAATTAAATTCCCTTTTAAGAGGGGAAGCCATTGTGTTTATTGGGGAAGCAATAAAACAGGGAAGTTTTACAATTATATTAATCTCATTATTTTAAGAAAAATGAGAAAAAATTAGAGCAATCTCAAAAATTCATCAAGTAAATAAAAGCAAAAATTTTCGATTTTATTATTTTTTCTGTGCACCGCTCAATACAATCACAAATTCGCCTTTGGGCTTTTTTTGTTCGAAATAGTCCAGAAGTTCTTGAAGGCTTCCCCGGTGGGTTTCTTCATAGAGCTTGGAGATTTCACGGGAAACGGAGGCACGGCGGTCGGCACCGAAATAGGATATAAAATCTTTGAGGGTTTTGAGCAATTTATGAGGAGATTCATAAAAAATCATGGTGCGTTTCTCGTCTTGCAAATTTTCCAAAAAAGTTTTTCTTCCTTTTTTTACGGGAAGAAAACCAAGGAATACAAAAGATTCCGCCGGCAATCCGGAATTGACCAATGCCGGTACAAAAGCCGTAGCACCCGGTAATGTTTCTACAGGAATTTCTTTCTCTATGGCTTTATGCACGATGAGATAGCCGGGATCGGAAATGGCAGGCGTACCTGCATCCGAGATCAAGGCCATTACGGTTCCGTTTTCCATTTGTTCAACCAATTGATCCACTGTTTTATGCTCGTTAAATTTATGATAGGAACGTTGGGGCGTGTCTATTTCAAAATGTTTTAATAATTTTCCCGAAGTACGCGTATCTTCTGCCAGAATCAAATCGACATCTTTGAGCACTTCAACAGCCCGGAAAGTCATATCCTTTAAATTTCCAATGGGAGTCGGGACGATAAATAATTTTCCTTTCATCAGTTAAATTTTAATTCAAGCAATTGAATCAAACGGAATTCATATTCATCCTTATCCTCCCAATGATTAAAACGGGGTTTTACCTCATTATTTAAATAGACCAAGGCTTCTTCATAAGAGTCAATTTCATTCAATTTTTCAATTACTTTGTTATAAGTCGTACTGTCATTATTAAACAAATGCCGTATAAAGGCAATTTTATCATTTAAACCGATATTCATTTTTTTTCCTTCTCCGTTTGCAGCTTTCACCGCTACTTTTTTTTCTGCGTTTTCTTTCGGCACAAATTTCATATTGGAAACCGATTTATAAATTCCTTTCGAAGAAAAATTACCTTTTTTTTCCGGTTTTTTGTACGTATATTTATCAGCAGGCTTTCCCTCCTTTATATTTTTATTATAACCTTCTGAATTACCGGAAACTTTATTGGTTTTATCCGTTTCTTCGGGATAATTTGCCAATATTTCTTCCAGTTCTTCGGCATCCATCAATTTGGATAATTGATAGACCGCATTTGTTTTTTCATAAAGTTTCCGGGAAGATTTATATATATCCTTGATGTCTTTTTTATGAATATCTTTGATAATTTCTTGAGCCAAAAGGGTTAACTCGGCTTTGAGAATATTAATTAGTTCGGTTTTATCTTTCATATCCTGAGGTTTTAGAAGTAAGGAAAAGCAAATTGTTAATAAAAATTTGGTCTTTGCTTCAAAAGCAAGAGATAAAAATTTTAATTTCGTTTTAACAAAAATAATGAAATTAATCGACAAATACACTTGATCTATGTTTTTAGAAATACCTGTAAATCACAAAGAAAATCTCGGGTGGATAGAAGTAATCACAGGGAGTATGTTTTCCGGAAAAACCGAAGAACTGATACGCCGGCTGAAAAGAGCTAAATTTGCCAAGCAAAAAGTGGAAATTTTCAAACCCAAAGTAGACAACAGGTATCACGATACTAATATTGTTTCTCACGACAAAAATGAGATACATTCCACCGCCGTAGACAATGCATTGGAAATCCTCATGCTTGCAGAAGGAGTGGATGTAGTGGGAATCGATGAAGCACAATTTTTTGACGAAGCCATTGTCGATGTATGTAACGATCTGGCTAATAAAGGAATACGGGTCATTGTTGCCGGTTTGGATATGGATTTTATGGGAAAACCTTTCGGACCGATGCCCTACCTGATGGCCATTGCCGAATATGTGACAAAAGTTCATGCGGTTTGCACCAGAACAGGCAACTTGGCTCATTACAGTTATCGTCTTTCGGATGATGACAAGTTGGTTTTGCTCGGAGAAACCCAAGATTACGAACCTCTTAGTCGTGCCGCTTACTACAAAGCCATGCAGGAAAGAAAGAATAAATAAAAAAATGCACAGGGAAACACTTTTGGAAATCGACAAAGCCCGGTTGGAGCATAATCTTGATGTTTTCCGCAGTCTTATAAAGCCTGAAACCCAAATTTTGGCAAATCTCAAAGGAAACGCTTACGGTTTGGGAGCTTCTCTAATAGGGCGAACTTTGGAAAAATTGGGGATTGATTACTTTTCCGTGGCTTTTATCAATGAAGGTATGGATTTAAGAAAAGCCGGTATTAAATCAAATATATTGGTTTTTAATCCCTCCTTATTTCATTTTAAAGAATTAATAGAGTATGAGTTAGAGCCGGAAGTAAGCTCGATCTATTACCTTAGAAAACTTATCGAATTTCTAAAAATCAAGAAGATAAAAAAATATCCGGTACATATTAAATTGGATACCGGTATGCATCGGGCCGGAATAGAAGAAAAAGAATTGGATAGTTTGATTGACCTAATTCACCATTCGGAAGAAATCAAAGTGAAAAGCATATTTTCTCATTTGGCAGCGGCTGAGGATCCTGATAAAGATGATTTTACAAAACAGCAATTCGAATTATTTGACCGGTTTACATCAAACATAAAACAAAAAACCGGAGAAGATTTTTTCCGGCATATATTAAACACCGCCGGGGTTTTTCGTTTTACGGAGAAACAATATGAAATGATCCGGCCGGGTTTGGGAATTTTCGGTTACAATTTGATAGAAAAACCTCATAAAGAACTGCTTCCCATTGCACAATTAAAAACAAATATCAATCAGATCAAAACTTTGCAAAAAGGTGAAAGCGCAGGCTATAATAACAGGTTTACAGCCATCAAAGACAATACAACAATAGCTCTGTTACCTTTGGGCTATGCAGACGGAATAGACCGGCGATTGGGGAATGGCAATTGGAAGGTTCACATCAATGGGAAAGAAGCTCCCATTATCGGTGCGGTTAGCATGGACACAATGAGTATAGATATAAGCGGAATAAAATGCAATCCGGGAGATGAAGTAATTGTGTTTGACAATAAAGACGACATTTACAAAATGGCCGCTCTTTTGGAAAGCATTCCCTATGAAATGACTACAAGATTAACAAACAGAGTGGAAAGGAGATTAAAATAAGTATTTGCAAATAAAATAAAAAAACGGCTCATTGAGCCGTTTTTAGTTTGCGTGTGTAATAAAGAATCTTAATTTATGATTCTTTTAATTCTTTATGACAGAACCACCAATCGAAACAACCGGGTTTTCCTTTTCTTTCCATTGCCGTTTGAATATCGGTGGCAGGAGGAATGATTACATGGTCTCCGATTAATTCGTTATTGGGCCAATTTTCAGGAGTAGCTACTCCATATTTATCAGAAATTTGAAGCGCTTTTACAGCTCTCAATACTTCATCAACGCTACGACCTATTTCTTGCGGATAGTAAATCATCAAACGCATTTTTCCTTGAGGATCCACTACAAATACCGCACGAACCGTATTGCTTTGTGATTTTCCGGGATGAATCATACCTAATTTTTTGGAAACTCCTTCGGCACTATCGGCAATGATAGGGAAAGGAATTTGAACATTCAGATTTTCTTCAATCCATTCATCCCATTTGATATGAGAAAAAACTTGATCTACAGAAAGACCGATTAATTCAACACCTAATTTTTTAAATTCTTCGGCTTTATTAGCAAAAGCTACAAATTCAGTAGTACAAACCGGAGTAAAATCTGCCGGATGACTAAATAATATAAACCATTTTCCTGCATAATCATCAGGTAAAACTTTAGGGCCATGAGTTGTTTGAACTTTTACCTTGGGAAACTCTTCTCCCAACAATGGCATTCTTGTTATTTCTTCCATAATTGTATATTTTTTAGATTAATTTGATGCAAATTTAAAGCCTATTGAAAGCTATTCCTTATATTTTTAATATTTTTAATTAATAAGCCGATAAAATAATTTTATAATTCAATTCAAAGTGATTATTGTTACTTATTATTTTGATATATTCTTAAAATTACAAAATATTTGCCAAACAAAAAAACCGGACAATTTTTGTCCGGCTCTGTAAATCTGTCAGTTTTTCCCTTTTAATCTATTTTATCAAAGCCCGCATAGGAATGCAAAACTTCGGGAAGTTTAATACCTCCTTCAATTTGATTGTTTTCCAAAAGAGCTGCTACCACACGAGGAAGAGCTAAAGAACTTCCGTTTAAAGTATGTGCCAAACGTTTTTTACCGTCTTTATCTTTAAATCGTAATTTTAATCGATTGGCTTGAAAATCTTCAAAATTGGAAACCGAACTTACTTCAAGCCAGCGTTTTTGAGCAGCGGAATAGACTTCAAAATCATAGGTCAATGCGGAAGTAAAGCCCAGATCCCCTCCACAAAGCCGCACGATACGAAAGGGTAATCCCAGTTCTATCAAAATTTGTTTAACGTGTTCTACCATCTCTTCTAATGCTTCATAAGAGCGATCAGGGTGCTCCAAGCGTACAATTTCTACCTTATCAAATTGATGCAAACGGTTCAGTCCGCGCACATGAGCCCCATAAGAACCTGCTTCACGACGAAAACATGGTGTATAAGCAGTATTTTTAATAGGAAAATCTTTTTCACTCAACATTACATCACGGTATAAGTTGGTTACCGGAACCTCGGCTGTCGGGATTAAATAGAGATTATCACGTTCAATGACATACATTTGTCCTTCTTTATCGGGCAATTGACCGGTTCCATATCCGGATGCTTCATTGATTAAATGAGGAACTTGCATTTCTCTGTACCCGGCCTCTTCGTTTTTATCGAGAAAATAATTGATCAAAGCCCGTTGTAATTTAGCCCCTTTCCCTTTGTAAACAGGAAATCCGGCTCCGGTGATTTTATTTCCCAAATCAAAATCAATAATGTCATATTTTTTGGCCAAATCCCAATGGGGCAAAGCATTGTCATTCAATTCCAAAATATCACCATAGGTAAAGACCACCTCATTATCCGATTCGTCTTTTCCAAAAGGGACCAAGTCATTGGGAATATTGGGTAACTGATATAAAATTTCCTGTAGCTCTTGTTTCACTCTTTCCAGCGTCTCGGTCAATTCCTTGATTTGCTCTTTGAGTTCTATTGTTTTTAATTTGAGTACTTCGGCTTTTTTTGGTTCTCCCGATTTATAAAGTTTTCCTATTTCCTTGGAAAGTTTATTCATCTCGGCCAATAAAGAATCGTTATCCGCTTGGGTTTTTCTCCGTAGGGAATCCAATTCAATGGCTTTTTCCAATAAAGGAGCTGCATCGAAATTTCGCTTTTTCATCGCTTGGATGATTTCGTCTTTTCTATCGCGGATAACTTGAATTTGTAGCATAATAATTTCTAATTAAATTAATACTACAAAATTACTTTTAAAATTTGCAATACACAAATTTAAAGCCAGAATAGTCCTTTATACAAAGTATATAAAAAAGAAAGGAAAATTTAATCCAGATTAATTTTATTCGCCAGTTGTCCGCAAGCAGCATCAATATCTTTTCCGCGGCTGCGACGAACCGTAGAAATAATTCCCGCTTCTTTCAAGGCTTGTTGGTATTTGTCCAATACCTTATCATCCGCCTGCTGAAAACGGTCGCTATCGTCTATGGGATTATATTCAATAAGATTTACTTTGGAAGGGACTTTTTTAGCAAAATCGACCAAAGCTTTGATGGACCTCTCATCATCGTTGATTCCTTTAAAAACAAGATATTCGAAAGTAATTCTCGATTTGGTTTTATCATACCAATATTGCAATGCTTTTAAAAGCTCTTTCAGCCCTCCTTGCCGGGCATTTACAGGCATTATTTCCGTTCGAATATCATCGATGGCAGAATGAAGAGAAACCGCCAATTTTACACGGGGATTATCATCTGCCATTTTTCGTATCATTTTGGGTATACCCGAAGTTGAAACCGTTATTCTGCGAGGAGACATACCCAAGGCTTTATCGGAAGTGATTTTTTCGATGGCAGACATCACATTGTCATAATTCAACAATGGCTCACCCATTCCCATAAACACAATATTTGATAAAGGATGACCGTAATATTCCTTACTTTGAAGATCAGCTTCTACAACTTGATCCACGATTTCATCGGGACTGAGATTACGCATTCTTTTAAGGCGTGCCGTAGCACAAAATTTACAATCCAAGGAACAGCCCACTTGCGATGACACACAAGCCGTGGTACGAGTATCGGTGGGTATCAATACTGATTCTACAATTAGGTTATCTTGCAAGTTCACGGCATTTTTAATGGTGCCGTCCGAACTTCGTTGGAAATGTTTGATTTTGATATGCGGAATACTAAAATGCTTATCTAAGAATGTTCTAAGATCTTTTGATAAATTGGTCATTTCATCAAAATTACGGGCATTTTTCTTCCAAAGCCATTCATATACTTGTTTGGCGCGGAAAGGTTTTTCTCCGTGTTTCACAAAAAAATCTTTCAGCTCTTCTTCTGATAAGCTCCTGATATTTGGTTTTTTATTCATTACTGCAAAGGTAGGAAGATTTATTTCTTTGTCAAGATAAATTTTTGTCCGGCTTGTTTTAAAATTAGTTGCTTTTTCTCCGGAATAAATTCAATCCGGATACCTGCCGGTGTAAATACAAAGATGTTTTCGGATTTTGCTGTCAAAGGAAATTCCGATTGTCCCGTAGCTTGGGCTTTAAGAATTCCTCCCTCTAATCTGATTATTATATCCAACGGAAAAGTATCGGATCCATATACTCCTTTATATGTTTTGAGCTTTTCTAATGGCACATTTATTTGTTTAAATGACGGTATTTGGAAAGGCATTTGGAAAGCTGCTTTTAACAAAATTATTAATATATCGTTATTATTTGCATTACTTCCATTTGAAGTAATGGCAGCCCCAATACGATCATCGGGAAAATAAACAAAAACAGAGGTGAAACCGTCAATACCACCCGTATGTCCAAAACCTTTTTTTATCCCGAATGGCATTAAAAACAAGCCCTTGCGATAGACCGAGTTTCCTTCTGTCATATTCGAAAGACTTTTGGGAGTGATTATTTTTCCGTTGAATAATGCATCCGCAAAGAGCATCAAATCGGTAGGTGTAGAAACAATGGCTCCGGCTCCCATAGGAACACTAGGGTCTGTCTGAGGCATTTTCTGCCATTTATTTCCTTCCCATATATATGAAAAGGCTTCATTTTCTCTCTTTCCGTCCCCACGGAAATAAGTATGTTTCAAACCCAATGGCCGAATGATTTTTTCATTGAGAATATCTTTATAAGGTTTTTTATAAATTTTTTCCAATATATATGAAAGTAAAACATAATTTGTATTACTGTATTCATTCTTTTCTCCGGGAGAAAAAACAGATGGGTATTTTTGGATTATTTCCAGCATTTTTTTCCGGGAAATCGGTTGAGTATAATAACTCGAATATAAAGAATCATTGGTAAAATTATACAAACCGCTTTGATGAGAAAGAAGCTGATCTATAGTAATCTGATTGGCATTTTCAAATTGCGGAAAAAAGTCACTTAATAAAGTCTTATGCTTTATTTTACCCTCTTCAATGGCTTTCATAATCATGGCAGCCGTAAAAGTTTTTGTTATAGAACCGATTCCATAAGGGGTATTGGTATTTGGTTTTAATTGTTTTTCCACATCTGCATATCCGGTTTGATTTTCATACACGACTTTTCCTTCTTTCCAAATAGCTGTGCTAAGCATATGACCCGTGCTGTCAAGTTTTTTAAAATAGGTATTTAATTTCACACTATCCATTTCTTGTGCGAAAACTTGGATAGAAAAAGTGAGAAAGGAAAAGAAAATAAGTAGTTTTTTCATTATTTCATCGTATTAAAAAAGCCGGCATATTACTATAACCGGCTTAGATAAAAAATGTTACAAATTTATTTATTGATTAATCGTTGGCAAGGTATAATAAATTGTCAATTTGGGACGTTTCTCAACCTCCGGAGCCTGGTTACCATGTAAGACGACTCCTTTTGGATTATAATTGTCAGGATCTGTATATTCTTGTGATTCCATATAATTAATGGGATCGGAAACCACACGTAAAGACAAGTCTACATTCGGCTCATTATTTTCAATAATGTTTTTTAGATGTTGGGTGATTTTAAAACGATAGTATTTATTCCCTTCTTCATCTTCTTCCAATTGCCCTCCAAAAAGTTCATTATTCAGTCCTTTATTATCAGGATCAGCCATATCAAAAAGAATTTTTTTATTTATTTTGTCAAATAAAATTAAATTTTCAGGCAATAAATCTCCCGATAAGGTTTCATTTACATAAAAAATAATATCAGCTTTATTAATTAACCAGTTTTCATCTTTCATCTTATTCAATTCAACATCATCAAACAAATGCACTACTCCTCCACTGGCAGCATCGCCTTTTACATAAATATTATCATCGCCGTTAATCATATCACTGTTTGCTAAAGCCGTTTGCATGGGCGTATAAAAATCATTTTCATAATAATTTACTTTTGGAAAATCAAAACGTAAATTTATTTCTCCATATTTATCTTCTGTAAAATCATCTGAAGGATCATCGGGAGTAGCATTATCATTTATTACTTCATGCAAAAAAGAGATGTGTAATTTACCTGCCGGAAAATCCATCATTAAAAAACGTCCGTCAAGACTCATATTTTCAATTTCAAAATAAAGCCCTCGAAAATAATCCTGAAAAGCATTTTTATTTTCCAAAACAAAATCTCCTACTTTATCAAAAATCTTTTGTTGAATAAAATTAGGATCAACATTAACAATAAAATGGGGGCCTAATGAATCTTTGACAATTTCCTCTCCATTATCATCAACTTTAATACTTCCATCATCATTATGCTCATAAATAATCAACGGTTCAATAGTAGGATGGAAGCCTATTGTATCTGCAATTTGCGTAACCAATTGACCGGTAAAATCAAAATTTGAATAATATTTTCTTTTCTCCTCCAAATTTGTATTTGGGTCATAGGAAGGCAAGAGGTAACCTAATTCATGGATTTTAATATCCAAAGTTCCGGTTCCGTAAACAGAATCAAGTTGAATAATCTGGGTTCCATTATCGTCTAATGTATGAGAAAAATAGGGTATTTGAATTTCAGCCGATAAAATGCGAAAATTTGTTCCTATACTATCATTTGACAATTTAGGATCAGTATTTAAAGTTGTGGTAAATTCCGCTTTGAGTTTTCCAAAAGCAGGCATATCAATTTCCCCTATTGCATTTACAGGTAAATTTGTAGAGAATACACTGTCTATAGCTTCGTCATAGGTGATAATTTTTGCTTGATCATAGATTTCTCCTTCAAAATCCGGAGGAGCGATCAAAGCATTTCCGGTCTTATTAAAATTTTTCTTACAGGAAATATTTACCAGTAAAAAAAGTAACGATATACTTAAAATTATTCGTTTATTCAACATAAAATTCGATTTCATAAAAAGGGGGTTAATTTTCTTCTTCATGGAAGGCTTCAAAAACTCTTTTCTTTAGTTCCGCTTCATTCTCTTCCAAATCAATACCGGATACATCCAGCACTTTCAAGTTTTTTTCTTTTATATATTGGGCAATATTATCGGGTAGTTTTTGTGTTCGCAAGATTACTCCTTCAGACAAGTCCAATGCAGTTTTCAATAAACTTTCAATATCTGCATTTTCAAGTTTCTTGATGAATTCCTCGGGGATTTCATCAAATTCCAATTTCTTTTTTAAACTCGGGTTCAAAGGATTTTCCAGCATCTCATCGGTTAAAACCACATAAGTTTTTACATCGTGAAAAAGCGGTTCGTTTTTATAGTAAGTATTTATATATAATGGAAGTAAAGTAGCAAACCAGTCGGCTACAATCAAATAATCAGGTCGCCATTTGAGTTTTTTTACCGTTTCTACCACTCCTTTGGTAAAAAATACAATTCGCGCATCATTGTCATCAAAAAAGACATCTTTCTCATCTTTAAAAATATGTTTTCTTTTGAAAAGTTCGTCATTGTCTATAAAATAAACTTGCATTCTTTCTTTGGGAATGGAAGCTACTTTAATAATCAAAGGCATATCGTCGTCATCCACAACTATATTTACTCCGGAAAGCCGGATTACCTCATGCAATTGATGTTTACGTTCATTTACCGTTCCGAAACGGGGCATAAACATACGGGTTTGGCCGCCTTTGCTACTGATTGCCCTAGCCAATTTATAGGCTAAACGTGCCGTATCAGAATTTGCTATATAAGGATAAATCCCCGAAGCAGCTATTAAAAAGTTCTTACCTTTCATAAAAATGAATTTGGTTCTAAAACACAAAGATACGAAATTTTGCCGTATTTTTGAAGCCGCAAAGGCTCTTTTGCGCGTTAAATTTTTCATAATGAAAGTATTTGAAAAGAAATCAGATCTCAAAAATTTTATTAAAGATTTAAAAAAACAACACCGGAAAATCGGCTTTGTCCCTACAATGGGCGCCTTGCATGAGGGACATTTGGCCTTGGTAAAAAACTCTTTAAAAGATAATGATTATACAGTGGTAAGTATTTTTGTCAATCCTACCCAATTTGACAATCCCGATGACTTAAAACAATATCCTCGCACTTTTTTGGAAGACATACAAGCCCTTAAAACTCTTGACCCAAACATAATTGTGTACTCCCCGCAAGCAGAAGATATTTATGACGGAGAGATCCGGAGCGAAAGCTTTGATTTTGAAGGATTGGAAAAAGAAATGGAAGGGAAGCACCGTCCGGGACATTTTGACGGAGTAGGGACAATTGTCAAGAAATTATTTCTCATTGTCCAGCCTGACAAAGCCTATTTTGGGGAAAAAGATTTCCAACAATTACAGATTATTAAAAAGTTGGTCGAAATAGAAAATATGCCTATTGAAATCATACCCGTTAAAATATATCGTGAAAAAGACGGCTTAGCCATGAGCTCCCGAAACAAAAGATTAACCCCCGAGGCACGCGCCTACGCACCTTACATTTATCAAGTCCTTTCTGAAACTCAAAAAATGTGGAATGAAAAAGAAATCGAGGAAATTAAGAATTATGTAAAAGAAAAAATGGAATCTCATCCTTTTCTACAATTAGAATATTTCGAAATTTCCGATGAAAAAACCTTAAAACCGGCAAATGAAAAAAAATCCGGTAACAAATACCGGGGCTTTATCGTTGTTTATGCAAATGATATTCGTTTAATCGACAATATCGCCTATAATTGAAGCCATGAAATTAATTGAACTTAAAGACATTCAACGCCACTTTAAAATGGGAGAAGAAACCGTAAAAGCATTACGGGGAATCAATCTCGATATCGACCGGGGAGAATATGTGGCTCTAATGGGACCGTCCGGAAGCGGAAAATCCACTTTAATGAATTTATTGGGCGCTTTGGATACTCCTACAAAAGGTAAATACAAACTCAACGGACAAGAAGTAGAAAAACTAAGTGATGATAAACTGGCACAAATACGAAACAAAGAAATCGGCTTTGTTTTCCAAACTTTCAATCTATTACCGCGAACTACCGCATTAGACAATGTTGCTCTCCCTTTGGTTTATGCCGGATACTCCAAAAAAGACCGCACAAAAAGAGCTTCTGAAGTATTGAAAATGGTGGGATTGGAAGACAGGATGACACATAAACCCAATGAATTATCGGGAGGACAAAGACAACGAGTAGCGATTGCTCGTGCTTTGGTCAATAACCCCTCTTTAATACTCGCAGATGAACCGACAGGGAACCTGGATTCTACCACTTCCGAAGAAATTATGGAATTATTTGACGAACTACACCGGCAAGGAAATACCATTATCCTTGTTACCCATGAAGAAGATATCGCTCAGCATGCCGACCGAATAATCCGGCTGAAAGACGGATTGGTCGTAAGTGATGAAAGAAAAAAGGAGTAAATTTCTTTTAATACCACTCAAGTTACTATTATTACAGTTATTTAACATTTTTTTTGTAAATTGCCACAATTACAATTTATAAAATTTATTATTATGTCAGGAATTTTAGACTTATTACAAGGCCCCATGGGACAAATGATTATACAAGGTGCCAGCTCTCAATTGGGACAAGACACCAATAAAACACAATCGGCCATTCAAGCAGCTATCCCTATGTTGATGGGGGCTTTAAAAAAGAATGCCTCTGATCCTTCAAAAGCGGAAGGGCTTATGGAAGCGCTTAATTCAAAACACGACGGCTCCATCCTCGATAATGTAATGGATATTTTTGGAGGTGGTAATGTCAATGAAGAAGTAATAGAAGACGGTGATAAAATTTTGGGGCACGTTTTGGGAGAAAAGAAAGAAGTTGTAGCGATGGCTATTGGCAAACAACAAGGCTTGGATATGAGTTCAGCAATGAATATCTTAAAAATGGCCGCTCCAATAGTAATGGGAATGCTCGGAAAACAAACACGACAAACACAGGTTTCCAATCCGACCGATTTAACTAATATTATCGGTAATATGATGGGAGGAAACAAAGAAGTGGAAAAACATCAAAGCATGATTGAAAAACTTCTGGATGCCGACGGAGACGGAAGCATTGTGGACGATTTATTCAATATGGGCAAAGGATTTTTTGGAAAATAGATTTATCCTTTTACAAAATATACTTACAGCCGGATTTAATAAAATCCGGCTTTTTTATTGATATACAGCAAGTTATAAGTTTGGCATAATGATTGAATAATATTAATTAAAATCAACTGCCATGAAACTTATTTTACTTTACAAACATCTCAAAAAAGAATCGGTTAAATTATTATCCCAAGGTTTGATTGAAGAATATTTTTCGGTTATAAACCGTTTGGAAAATCTGGAAAAACAGGTAAACAGGCAATTGATGTGGAATTAATAAAAATTCTGTAATGTTAAAAAAATAAAAAGTAAACAATTTAAAAAGTATATTCACTTTTAATTTTAATAAAAAATAAAAATCTGAACCCTTTAATTGGATAATAGATAAAAATTCATTGGCAAGTCAAAGTATATATTTTGGCTTGCTTTTTTTTATATATTTAGGCACCAAATAACTAAATAATAAAACTATGAAAAAAATCTCACTACTTATGTTGGCATTTTTAATGCTAAACATTACTTCATGTAAAAAAGAAACAACTGAAAAAATTGCCACTCCCGAAGAACAAGAAATTCAACTTACGGGCAAACAAGTGGCCCAAGTCATCAAAAACATTTATGATCTGGAAGGCAGTTTCGATTGGAATAAAGTTTCGGCCAATGTACTGTATAGCGCTGTAATGGCCGGCGAAAAAAATGTATTAACCATCGGATATGGAAATTATGAGGATTATACAAAAAAACAAAAATCGGCAGAAACGCGTAAAGCTTTTCAAAGTATTTTGGATATAGTTTCCCAAACCGAAGGAAAATCAAAAGAAGAAAGTTTATTACTGGATGATGATGAATTACAATATGTAGACATTGTAATCACCAAGAAGGAAACCGTAGAGCGTTTAAGAAAACTAAAAAACATCCGGTATCTGGAGCCGGCTACATATGAATATTTTAAATACGAAGAACAAACCAAAAGTGATAGTGGCTGCAGCAAAGGAGCGGAAACCATTTCTTCTTCCGATTATACAAGCTTAAATACCGGAGCCAAAGTTCCATGGAATTACAGCATTCATAAAATCAACCAAGCATGGAATTACAGCAAAGGACGCGGAATTACCGTTGGGGTTATCGACACGGGAGTTTCGCAATATCAAGCCAATTTAAATGCAAAATTTGATGATTATTATTCCGGCCGTTACATTCAAAAATACGGAACTTTTATCGACTCGGCTTGGTGGTGGTCTACTAATTATGACGGACCTTATGATCGTTGTGGACATGGAACAAGTACCGCCAGCGCCATTGCGGCTCCTAACAATAACAATTACCAACCCATTGGTGTAGCTTATGAATGTAATTTGGTCGCCTACCGCGGAACAGAAGATGTTGTACTCAATGACTATCATGAGAAAAAAGGTGTTACGGAAGCTTTAAAAGCTCTTGCCAACCGGAGTGATGTAAAAATCATTTCTATGTCAATCGGATATCCATGGTCAATCGGTAATGTAAAAGATGCCGTAAAATATGCCTATGCTAAAGGGAAACTTATTTTTGCGGCCGGGGGAACTTCCACTACCTATACAAATTGGTACCCGGTAATTTTCCCCGCCAGTATGAGTGAAACTGTTGCCGTAACAGGTGTTGAGGAAGGAAGCGGTTATGATGAGTGTGATGTTTGCCATAAAGGAAGTCAAATTATCTTTACCTATGTAATGGAAAGAGGAAATAATCATCATCAACCTGTATTAGGATTTTATAATAATACGGCTAGCTATTTTGGTGGTTCTTCCGTTGCTACTGCCTCTACTGCTGGAATCGCCGCCTTGGTTTGGGCCAGATATCCCAGCTGGAACAGAGATCAAGTACTTAATCGTATGAAATGGGCAGCTGATTTTTATCCTAATAAACATTCCGATTTCGGATACGGAAATATCGATGCTTTAAAAGCGGTAAGAGGTTATTAACAAATTATAAAAAAACACAAAAAAGCCTGCTCTAACGAGCAGGCTTTTATATTGTGACAAACTCAAAATTATCAAGATGATTTATAACATGGTTTTGATATTTGTTACGAAAAGCTTCACGGCAATTGCCAAAAGAATAATCCCGAAAACTTTTCGAATAACAGAGATTCCCGCTTTTCCGATAATTCTTTCAATCTTTTTTGAAGACTTTAATACGGCATAGACAAAAATCATATTCAAGAGAATGGCAATGAAAATATTTACCGTATGAAATTCCGCTCTCAATGAAAGAATGGAAGTCAAACTCCCGGCTCCCGCAATCAAAGGAAAAGCCAAAGGAACAACCGAAGCACTCTCGGGTTCATCATCCACAAATAGTTTGATCCCTAATATCATTTCTATAGCCAAGAAAAATAAAATGAATGAACCGGCTACAGCAAAAGAACCCACATCAATTCCCACCAAACGCAAAATCCCTTCTCCTACAAATAAAAAGGCAATCATAATTATGGCGGAAATAATACTGGCTTTTTCCGATTGAATATGTCCTACCTTGTTCCGCAAATCGATAATAATCGGAATGCTTCCAAGTATATCAATGACAGCAAATAGAACCATCGTTGCTGTAAGAATCTCATTCAAATCCAGGTTTAATTTCATATTTGATAATTTGAGCGGCAAAAGTAAGGAAAAAATTATAAGAAAATTCATTTTTGCGTTAAATTTTTATTAATTTTTTATTTAATTGATTTTCAAGCTGTTATATAACTACAAGCATATTTAATCTTTGATTTCAAGCATTAAACCTTGGCTATGGGAACTAAATTCCGGCGCATACATGGATTGAATACTGGCAATTCCTGCCGAAAATATACCGGAATTATTGGCACGTAAATCATATTCAAAAACATAGATTCCTTTTGGCAATTTATTTATAAAAAAATGAGTAGAGACATCTGTGATTGACTCATAATATCCCAATCCGTTTTTCCATTTATAACCGGACAATACATTGACAGGCTCTAATCCGGCGGCTCTCATATCTTTCAAGTCGACATATTCCATATCTCTGTCTACCTTAATTATAATTCGTACTCTAACCAGGTCACCGATTTGAACAGGATGATCCTTTGAGATTTCTTCCAGCTCTTCTCCTCTATCGGTAAATTTTCTTATATATAATTTTTTTTCTATCGCCAAATTGGTTTTAGCTTTATCAATTTTATTTAAATCCTCGAAATATTGCCAATATAAAGCGCCCCATACTATTCCTTTTCCGGTATTTATCATGGTCACCCGGGCCATCTCCGGTTTAATTTCATTTTGTCGCCAAGTTTTTTTGAAATAGCCTGTGCCCGCTTCCACTTTCACATCCGGCATCTTTGCGGGATCTAAGTTTTTGTTTCCTATTACAATTTTTACATTATTTTTTATAGGTAACCAATTAGTGCCGGAATTAAGCAGTGCATATATAGCTTCAGCAGTTTGTTTCGAGTTTTTCCAGGCATTTGTTTGTTTATGTTTTAATAACCAAATACGCATTTCGTCGATTTTGGACGTTTCCATGCCTATTTCTTGGAAAGCTTCTATAAATAAAGCCTGTTGTTCGATACCGGAATGGAAACCTCGCCAAGTATTTTTAGGCGACTTCCAATATTTACCCAGTTCGGGGCTATCCACACTATTTTCATCCAAAGCAATGACGATCTCTTTGGCCAAATCTTTATCCCCATTTCTATAAGAAGCAAGAGCCAGAAGTCCTTGGGAATAGTAATCATAAGAAGTCCAAAACTTTTGAGCTTGGTTCAGGTAATAATCATGAATTTTTTCCACTTCTTTGGTTTTTGGAATCTCCGGATAAAAACTTCTTCCATATAAATAATAAATAATTTTTGAAGAAGGAATATATTCTTTAAGGTATTTTTCTTTGTTTTTACTCAATTGGGCTTGTTTCAGCAACTCTTCATAAGACTTTTGAGTTTCTTTATCTGTAAAATGGACGGCTTTTTTTATCATATTCTCCGCCATGGAAATATTTACTCCCAAATGTTTCAAATGTCCCATTCCATTTACAATATACTGGGTAATATATGGATCTGCTTTTGGCGCTCCTTTATACCAGACAAAACCTCCTGACGGCAACTGCATTTGCTCCAATTTTTGAAGAGAATGAGATAGTTCATAAGCCATTTTATTATAATCAAATAAAAGAGCTATTCTTTTTTTCTGTTCCGCTTCGGTTTCCGCATCACGTACCCATGGAGTTGCTTCCAGAACCACCGATTTCAATTCGGGATTTTTTTCCAAAGCCGAAAGCATGGCATCTGTATTTTTCCACTGCTCGAAGACACGACGTATTTGAGGATATTTTTTTATAATATGCTCGGCCAAACTATTGGCATAAAACCTTGAAAAAATCTGTTCGGAATTGGGGTATTTGGACTCCATTAAATAGGGCAACGATTGGATAGCATACCAAGCCGGATTGGAGGTTACTTCCAAGGCTAGCAAGTGATTTTTTAGGCTTTTGGAATGACTCTTCTTAAGTTTTGTCAATTCAAAAGTCTTCTTTTCACCTGCTCGCACCCACATCGGCAAGGTTTCAGTCACCAGCATCCTGTTAGATAACACAGGCAATATGTTTTGTTCTCCATCCGACTGATTTCCGGCGGTGGCTATAAAGGTATATTGAAGAGCTTCTGCGTCATCTTTAATATTTAAAAGCCATGAAACCATTGAATTCCCTTTGGGGGTCACTTCAAAATCCAGTTCTTTTTTTCCATCTACCCATTCATCAGTCAAGTTTTTCATTGACAAAGCATCATTCAGAATTATTTTAATTTTCCCTTTGATTTTTTTGCCGGTCAAATTAGTGATTTTAACAGAGGCTCTCAGCTTATCCCCTTCTCTTACAAAACGGGGCATATTAGGAAAAATCATCAAATCCTTTTGGGTTTGAACAAAATACTCTTTATAAGCATAGTTCAATTTTTTATCATGTGCCAGAAGTTGCAATTTCCATTTGGTCAATGCATCGGGAACCGTAAAAGAAAATTGAAATTTTCCGTTTTTATCGGTCTTTATTTGAGGATAAAAGAAAGCGGTTTCTTGAAGGTTCTTCCTTATTCCAATTCCAATTTCGGTTTTTTTCTCCTTGGATATTTCCGGAATTTTTCTAAAAACAGCTATTCCGGCCTCTTCTGTTTCTACTTCCTCCATTTCATCCGAAGCCATTGCTTTTGCAGGCATAGCGCTTTCCACCTCTTTCTCTTTCACAGAAAAAGCAATTCCCCTATTTCCTCTTAAATAACCCCTAAAAGCTCTTCCCAAACGAAAACCGAACCATTTCAATTGGGGGGGACGGACAATTACTATCTCGGGCTTGTTTTCATGAGGATAGTATTGCAGAAAAATAGAATTTTTATCAAAACTTCCGCTCAGCGATAAGGAATAAGACGGTGTATAATATACATACCGTATGGGATTGAAATGCCATTTATGCATCACAAAGGCATCCAAAGAAGCATCATACATGGAAGCCAGTATTTCCGCACTCACTTTTTCTCCTTTCGGACCTTTAATTTTAAACGACCAAGTTTCTTTTTGACCGGGCACTAATTTATCTCTGAAAGATAAGGTTTCCACTTTTAATTCTTTGGAAGGATAAGGAACCTTTATATTTAATTGTCCTTTACGCCAAGTATTGTAAGCATAAAATATATAATGTATAACAAATCCGCCTCTATCTTTTTCGACAACAGGAACTTTTATGGTTTTTGAAGTTCCGCCCATTTTTACCCATTTATCAAAAACAATATTTTTCTCTTTTTCAAGAAGTAATCTCACATAAGAGCCGGGCACCGCAGAAGCTATTTTACATAAAACATTTTCATCGGGAGTATATTCCTTTTTATCCGTGTGTACCATAAAAAACGAATGATCCGGAACCGAAGTTTCCTTAAAACTTATTATATCAAAAAAAGTTTTATCTATTATTTCCTTTCCATCGGCATCCTTGGTTTTAATAAGGGCGATATATTTTCCTTGAGGCATATTTGAAGAGGGAATTAAAGCTACTTTTTCTTGATTTTGTGTATTTACTTCTTTCTCAAAATATTTTTTAGCCTTTGGCCAATACAAATAATTTCCCTCTTTATCATCATAAGGAATATGAGGGAAATTATGAACAAAGTCCTCTTTGCTCATTTCTTGAATATCCGGAGACTGCCAAGGACGCTCCCTTAACACTCTGGAAGGAGCTTGTAATTTATAAATTTGAATAAGCGCTTTTGCCGGTATTTTTACTCCGTTAAGATTAGTCACTTCAAAAGCAATACTATCTCCTTTATTTTCTTTAATAATCACATCAGGCATCTTGATTTTTGCCATTAATGAATGATATCCCGCCTTTACCCGGGAAACAGCCGTATGAGTTTCACCATTGATATCCGTTACTTCGGCGGTTACCTCATAGATAAAAACCGGATGATCTTCCGGCGAAAGACTTTCATCTGGAATGGCTTTAAAAAGAATCTCAAAACTTCCGTCATCCTTAATTTTAGTCTTACCATGAGCAATTTCTTGAGGAGTACCCCTATAAAACGGCCTGTACCAATACCACCAGCGGGGAAGTTCGACAATTCTTTTTACCCGGTAGGTTACATCGGCATCTGACAGGTAGGCGCCGGAATAAGTAATTGCCTCTCCTTTTACTATAATTTCTTCATTTACCTTATAAGCTTTTTTTACGGGGAGAAATTTTACTTCGAATTTGGGTCTTTTATAATTTTCCACCTTAAAACTTTTTCTTCCGTAAATATTTTTTCCTCGCACTTCAAGGGTAAAATTACCTGTTAAAGTTCCCTCCGGCAAGACAAAATTTCCGGCTGCCGTCCCAAAATCATTGGTACGAATTTGTTGTTGGGAAACTTCTTTATAATTGGCATCCTTTAAAATAACAGTAAGTAATTCTCCGGGGAGTAAATCGGAACGGTTCTTTTTTTCTTTTAGAGCAAGAGCTTTGAAATATACTATTTGTCCCGGACGGTAAATACCGCGATCGGTAAATAGAAAAACCTTAGGCTGTGCATAATCCGGATCGGAATAAAAACGAGAAGTATTGATATTATCTGTAAACCAAGCTACTTTTCCATCATCATATGTTACTTTAATTTTAACGGGCATATATTTTTTTGGTGGTTCAATCACAAAATTTCCTGATTTTTCTTTTTTTACCTGTAAAAAAGGAACATAGGAATTATGCATACTTCGTTGTAAAATCTCTACTTTATAATCACTTATACGCATTCCTTTTTCTCGATCAACAACAGCAAAACGGTAATTCTTTTTTGTATGAAGTTTCTGCAAAGCAACATTGGCCGCTTGCATATAAACATAACCGAAGACAGCCGGTTTCCTGCCGGCATTTTCAATTAATAAAACATACTGGCCGTTTTTGAGTGGTTTCAGCACTTTCTCAACACTATGTTGTTGATAATCCTTTGTGTCCGGCAATGATTCGGTATAAGTATAAACCAGTTCATTTTTTTGAAGAAAATCCTTTACTTCTTCTTTTTTCCAATGAGTTTGGATAAAATCCCAGTATTTTAAATAATCGATTTTGTAAACGGATAATTTAATTTTACGTGCATTTTTAAAATTTATATGTAAAAGCTGGGGTTTTTCTTCCGGAAAAAGACTTTCCAATTTTACTTCCACTTTTTCACTCAATATATTGTTTTTCAAAGTATAACAGTAAGAAGCTCCTTCACTTTTGGGATATTTCTCTATCGCTTTTTGACAATATTCCAAAGCTTTTACTAGGGCATAACGGTGTTTTTCATTTTTTCCGGGAATATATTTACCCCCTAAATGAAGATAGTATTGAGCTAATTTATGGTAAGCCTTGGCACTTACATCCGAAGAACGGTATCGATCGACAAAATTATGCAAAACCTGCAAGTACAAGCTATCTTTATTATTAAAAACAGCATGATTATACACATATACAATTCGTTGCAAATCGGCAGTTGCCAGAGCATCTTTTGAGCGGTCGAATAAATGACTTTTTATCCATTTTTGGTATAGTTTCAAGGCTTTCATTTGAAAAGAAAGACTATCTTTCGACTCTATTTTTAAATCTGCAAATACCTGTACATCAGAAAGATATACAGGTTTGTTAATTTGAAATTTATAAGCAGGTTGAGGCAATGTATTTTCTTCGGATTGATAAAATTTCAAGGCTTCCTTTAAAAGCAAATCATACAAACTGGGATAATATTTTTCCACCGGCCCTTTCATTTCGATAATGTCTTTAAAGCTATTCAAGGGCAGAGTCCTTAATAAGTCTTCTTCTTTCAAAGATTCATCAAAAAGGCGATTAATTTCTCGAAACAAAGAGGCTATATCCCAGGTACGGAAATCGGTTTCGGGATCAAAGGCTTCCGGGGCCAAATTGGTCGCAAAACGATGGCGGTTTTGTAAATAATATTTCCAATATATTTGAGCGAGATAATTTTGCAGAATATTACGTAGCGGAGGATCACTTTCATTAATTTCCTTTTTAAACAAGGATACGGTTTGCAAAAGAGCTTCTTCTTCTACCCTTTGAGAGTATTTGGCAATATATAAAAGGGATTTTACAATTTGGGGAGCATTATTTTCCTTTTTTGCTTTGGGATATATTTCATCTTTTACAAATGTAAGAGCGGTTTTTGTCAAGGATTTTTTTTCAAAATCTTTGACTTTTCCCCATAGGTCGGCATAGGAATCATAAGAAACGGATTTCATAGAAGTAGATTTTGATGCGTTTTCTTTTACTTCATTTTTATGTGAAGAGCACGCAAAAAGAAGGACGAATAAAACAAAAACAATTTTTTTCATAAAATTGATTTAAAATAGATTTTATAAAGATAGCAAAATAATTTTTTAACAATATGCTTAAATAAAACAAACATAGTGCCGAAACTCGAAGACAAAACTTCAAAATCATGATAAGTAAGATTTAATTGACACTTATAGAAACAGATATCAGTTTTTATTGTAATTTTGTTTATTAAACATTTTGATAAAATGCCTTCCAAAGAAAGACAAAAATTATACGATTTCACTTATTTAAAAATGGCTAAGGTTTGGGGAAATTTATCCTATTGCAAACGCAAAAAAGTAGGCGCATTAATCGTTAAGGATAATATGATTATTTCTGACGGTTACAATGGTACTCCCAGTGGTTTTGAAAATGTATGTGAGGACGAAAATAATGAAACCAAATGGCATGTTTTGCATGCCGAAGCCAATGCTATCTCAAAAGTAGCGGGATCTACCCAAAACAGCAAAGGGGCTACACTTTATGTAACCTTGTCGCCTTGTAAAGAATGTAGCAAATTAATCTTTCAAGCGGGAATCAAGCGCGTCGTCTATCATCAAAAATACAGTGATACCACGGGCTTGGAATTTTTAAAAAAAGCAGGAGTAAATATTGAACAAATAGAAAATTTAGATGAATAAAAACAACAAAGCATTATATTTAATTTTTTTGGGAATTGCCATCATTGCCGGAATGGTAATCGGGCATTTATTGACTTTTCACAGGCAACAAAATGTTCCTTTCAGCATAACCAAAAAAGATAAATTGGAAAATTTAATGCGGCATATCGAAGAAGAATATGTTGATACCATTAGCACGGACAGTATCGTGGATGTAGTAATTCAGGATGTACTAAAAAACCTGGATCCTCATTCGGTATATATTCCCAAAAAAGAAGTAGCTGAGGCCGATGAAGAACTCGAAGGGGAATTTACGGGAATCGGAGTTGTTTTTCAGAAATACAAAGACAGTTTTACGATTATTCGTCCGTTGGAAAACAGCCCGGCTGCACGCGCCGGTTTGCAATCGATGGACCGGATCATTACCGTAGAGAATGATACGGTTTCAGGGAAAAACATCTATATTACCGATGTGACCGGGAAAATAAAAGGAAAACCGGGAACAAAAGTCAGCCTGGGAATATACCGCAAAGAAGCAGACAGCTCATT
>Ga0256835_1000413_pt1 | contig 32343 bp, 41 predicted proteins | sample PIR30metaG_FD_185972 | JGI IMG/M metagenome (GOLD analysis project Ga0256835, IMG submission 185972) | Hydrothermal vent microbial communities from East Pacific Rise, Pacific Ocean - PIR-30 | ecosystem: Environmental > Aquatic > Marine > Hydrothermal vents | place: Pacific Ocean: East Pacific...
CCTGTCAGAAGGGTTATCACCGCCTCCTTGCATGCTTTGGCGAGGAGATTCTCACCGCTGCCGGGGAACTCGACCGGCGAAAAATCCTCCAGAGGATGCTCAAAGACGCGTCTTTCAAGGAAAAACTTGAAGAAATCCTCCATCCCCTGGTGAAAGCTGAGCTTCTGTCCTGGTTTGAAAAAAATAGAGAAGCCTCCTTCCTGGTGGCCGAAATACCCCTTCTCTTTCAGGCGGGCTGGGAGGATCTTTTCGATCTCGTAATTTTTCTCACCTGCCCCCGGGAAACCCTCCTTGCACGCCTCAGAGAACGGCTGGGAGACGAAAAATTGGCCCAGGCCCTCCTCGAGAGCTACAAAAAGGGCCTCCCTCCCCGCATAGAGGCCCTCAAAATCGCCGGAGATCTCCCCCAAGATCGCTTCCGAGAGAAAGCCCGGGAGATTCTCTCAAAAAATGGGATCTGATCCCATTTTTTGATCCGTGCTTTCCGAGGCTATTTTGTGCTAAAACTGTCAAAAACAGGCATCTTGAAGCCTCTTTTGACCCAAAAATAGGATCTGATCCCATGATCTCCTTTGAGGAAGCGTTGAAGCTTGTACGGGAAGAGATAAGGCCGCTGACACCGCGGAAGGCTTCCTTGCTAGAGGCTACGGATCATGTTCTGGCTGAAGACGTTTGCGCCACGGTTGATGTTCCGGGAAAAGACGTCTCCCTGAAGGACGGATACGCCGTCATTTCGGAAGACATTTCCCATGCAAGCCCTGAAAGCCCCGTCTCTTTGCGGCTTGTCGGGGAGAGCTTTGCCGGAAGTGAAGGAGAGCTCGTTCTCACACCCGGGTGCTGTGTTTGCGTAACCGCGGGGGCACCCGTGCCAGAGGGAGCTTCCGCCGTCCTGGCCGAAGAATTCAGCAGGAGAGAAGGAGACCTCGTCTTGGCCCTGGCAGACGCCCCCTCCGGGAAAAACATCCTCCGCAAAGGGGCCGATATATCCGCCGGAAGGCCGCTCCTCCCGAAAGGAAGCCTCCTTTCGCCAGCCAAAGTGGGCCTTCTGGCAGCCGGGGGCCTCTCAGAAGTAGAGATCTACCCCCGCCCGAGGGTCCTGATCCTGGCCACCGGCGATGAGATCGTGGCTCCGGGCAAACCCCTCAAACCCGGTCAGATCTTCGCGAGCAACCTGGTGACCCTGGCCTCCTGGTGCAAGCGTTTTGGCTTTGAGAATCAAACACGCATCGTAAAAGACGAGGAGAAAGCCCTCAAAGAGGCCCTGGAGGGCTTTCTCCGGGAACCCTTCGATGTTCTGCTCACCAGCGGCGGGGCCTGGCGGGGACCGCGCGATCTCGTGGTCAGACTCCTGGATGAAGCGGGCTGGCGGAAGATCTTTCACCGGGTCCGCATTGGACCGGGGAAGGCCGTGGCCTTTGGTCTCCTGCAAGAAAAGGTCGTCTTTTGTCTCCCTGGTGGGCCACCCTCTAACCAGATGGCCTTCTTAAACCTTGCCCTGCCGGGGCTTTTCTTCGTGGCCGGGTTCAAAGAAGCCCCGTTTTCTAAGTTTCCCGTGCGCCTCAGAAAGACTCTCCGAGGAGAGAGGGGCTGGACCCAGCTCTTTCTTGGAAAGCTCGAAAAAGAAGGGAAAGAAATCTACTTCGAACCCCTACCCCGAAAAAGCCGCCTGAGTTATCTCGCCGAAGGGGAAGCCCTGGTTCACATCCCGGAAGGGAAGGAAGAACTCGCCGCAGGAAATCTCGTTTGTGCCCAAATACTCGAGCACCAGCGCCTCTGTTAGCCAGCTATTTGAGCCGGTGTTCGAGGAAGTTGATCAAGAGTCTGGCGGCTTCGATGACCCGGCGGGCGTCTTCTCTCCCTAGGGGACCAAGCCCCAGATTGACCTCCTGAAAGAGATCGTCATGCTTGGCGAGACGACGAAAGTGATCGAGAAAGAGTGCGGCATCCTTTACCGGCTTCAAGGCGTACTGCCCCTCAGGAAACTGCGCCAAAAGCTTTACGAAGGATGATTCCGAGAGGCTCCTTCCCGCCTTCTTCTCCAGGGCCTTGAAAGCCTTACGGGCTGCCTGCCAGGCCAAAAAGGCGGCCAGATCAGGATCTTCTTTAAGAAGCTCTTCGGCCTTTTTGAGGTCTGCCAGAGAACTCGCCAACCAGGAAGAGGAACGCTGGCTCTCGAGCTCTGGCGCCTCTTTGCCTTTCTGGCGGCGAAAAAGCCTGGAAAGCATCAGGCCTCCTTCGTGAGCAAGATTCCAGGCGGTACTCCAAGGGTCTCACACTTTATGACCACTCGCCGGTTAAGACGCCCCAGGGCCTCCTCCAGAAAGGGAAGCTCCTTGTGAGCCAGGGCCCGACTCTCTTCCCTGGCAAAGCGGAGAGAAAGCTCGAGAAAATCTTTGAGGAGCCTGAAATGGGCCGAAAGAAAACCGAGTCTTTCCAGAAAGACTTCCAGGACAAAGTAACGAGAATCACCCGCTTGTCTTTCACGGGACTCCCTTTCATAGAGATAACTCCAGAGAATCCTCTCCCCCCAGAAAAAGGGGACCAGAAATTGGCCTTCATTCCACAAACGCAGAAGGGTTTCCCGGAGCTCCTGTTTGAGAGGCATATTTTCGTCGTGAAAGAGTTCGAAAAGGGCCTTCTCCAGGGCCGGTTCCTTCGGAGAAGGTTCTCTGGAAAGCACCCTCAAAGGTTCATCTGCGGAAAGATTTTTCTTTTGCAAGACAAACTTCTGCAAGAGTCGCGGAAAAACCTTCTCCGGCCTCTCGCTTTGCTCTTCGAAAAGCACAGAAAGCAAAAGAGGAGGACCGAGATCTGCCACCTTGAGCTTTATTCGCTGACCGGGCTTGAAGAGGCTGGAACTAACGGCGTCTGAAAGCAGGGCCTCAAGTCTCTCTCCCCCCACCCAAAGGGTAAGCAGCCTTCCGGCCAGAGTTTCCACCTTGGCCGTGAAGACCTTACCCGGTTTCAACAAATCAAGGAGCGTCTCGGGAACAAACCGGGGGGAAAGAGCCGGAGTCGTAACTTTAGGGGTCAGCATCTCAGGATCTCTTCTTCCCTGCCACCGAAAGGATGAGAGCCACTTCTCCCTCCTGGAGGCCGGTCTTCTTGGCAATTTCTGCGGTGGAAAGGCCTTTTTGTGCCAGGGAGAGGACCTTGCTACGCAGGGAGGAGGCGTCCTTACGGGAGTTCTCCCAGGCCGAGGCGCCGGTCTCAAGGGCAGATATCAGCCTCTCGGAAAGCTCCTTCTTCTCCGAGAGATTTTTGGAAAGACGCTCGCAGAGAGAATTAGCCGCCTCAAGCCTCTTGATGATCTCGTCCAGGGGTAAATTTCTGAGGCGGCGCACCTGAAAGAAGAGCAGGAGCACCATCACAAAGAGTAAGAGATCAAAAATCGCTTGCGCCAATAAGAAAGTGCCAATATCCCACATTTCAGACCCGAACGTCGATGAAACAGCCTTTGTTGGCGGATGATTTCCCCGCAGTTTCCCTCTTCTTGCTTTTCTTAAGTTTAGACGGTGTCTTCGCAGGTTGACGGCCCCCCGGCAGGCGTTCCTTGGGCTCTTCTACACGGAAGAGTGCGGGGGTAACGCTTATGGGGCCTCTGATGTCTTCCGGCATTTATTTCAAGATATAACCCGTAACCTGAAGGTCTACAGGTACTACACCACCTATCTTCTTTTTTGTCAAATATTCTTTGATTTCGCGCCGCAAAACTTCGGTTCCCTGTTTGGTCTCCCAGACATAAAGGGGAGCATTCTTGAAAAGACGATATATCTCTTCCCGCAAAATGGTCTCGTGTTGCTTGGCAATTTCGTATTCTTTGCTGTTGGCGTAGTACAGGAGGATCTTGGCCTTTACGAAGACGAACTCTCCCGTCTCACGCCGGTAAGGAATGAGAAAGTTTCGCAAAAAGAGGATCTTGCGATCTTCCACCGCAATGGGCGAAACTGCCAGAGGTGTCTGGGGCTTTTCAGAGTTCGCAGGAGATGGTTGAGAGGGAGTCAGAGGCTGGGTTTTACTTTCGGCTCCGGAATCTAAAAAAGGGGGATTTTGATACAAATACCAGAAGGTGGCCAGCCCCGCCCCAAATAAGAGAAGCGGAACCAAGACCGCCAGGACCACGATTATAGAGCTCAGTATCCCTTTCTTGGGAGGTGGTTCCTCCTGAACCTCCTCAGGAGGCTCTTCCGGGACTTCTTCGGTTTCGTTTAATTCCTCGTCCCCTTCCAAGGGAAACTCGTCTTCCCCGAGAATGGTGGCTAAAGGATCATCTTCCTCCTCGACTTTCTCCTGAGACAAGGGCTCTTCCTCGACCTTTTCACTCTCTTCTTCGGAATGGTCTTCGATCTCTGAGGAATCATCTTCTTCCTGGCCCACCTTCTCTACAGACTCTTTTGAGTCTTCAGCGGGCTTATCTTTGTCGCTCTCATCTGAAGCTTCGTCGATCTCAGCAGAAGGAACCTCTTTTTCGTCTTCCTCTTCCGGGGGAGCTTCTCCTTCCCCCTTCGCAGGAGCCTCTTCGTCCTCTTTCGGAGTCTTCTCCTCCGGGGAAGGGTTCCTCGAAGCCTCCTCTTCAAAGAGGAGCTCGGCTAAGGGATCTTCCTCGACGTTACTATGCCCCTGGGGCTCCTTTTCTTTATCTTCGGACATTTAGATCAGCCAAAAATTTTCTGTAGTTTCTCCTGCAGGGTCTCCGGTGTAAAGGGCTTCACGATGTACTGGCTCACCTTATATTTTACCGCTTCGATTATGTTTTCCTTCTGAGCTTCGGCGGTAACCATCAGGAAGGGCAAATCCTTGAAACGCTCGTCTGAGCGTACCTTCTTCAGGAGCTCTATGCCAGTCATTTTGGGCATATTCCAGTCCGAAATGATAAGGTCAACCTTTTCACCCTTGTCCAGAATCTCCCAGGCGGTGGTGCCATCGTCAGCCTCGATGATGTTCTTAAAACCCAGCTGGAGGAGAATATTTTTGATGATACGCCGCATGGTAGCGAAGTCATCCACCACTAAGACCTTCATGTTGGTGTCCATAGCCATTAGAAACCCTCCTTTTTTTGTTCTATCTCTTTATCGGACACCAAAAAGTTTTTCCTAAGAGTCGAAGTAGTCTCCCAGACGCCCTTTGAGCTTGGCTCGCAAGCGTGTCAGGGCCTTGCTGTGGAGTTGTGAAATCCGGCTCTCGGTGTAGCCCAGGATCTCTCCAATCTCCCTCATGGTGAGCCCCTCGTAGTAGTAAAGGCTTAGAACCAGTTTTTCCTTCTCGGGAAGCTCATCGATGGCTTCGGCCAGGACGTCGCGAAGTTCGCGGAGTTCGCAGTCCTCAAAGGGGTCCGGCTGATCCGGATCCTCAATGAGGTCGAAAATGTCTTCTTCGTTGAGATCTGGGATCTTGCGCTTGATATTTTCGATGTCAACAAAGGAGACGTTCTTGGTCTCCTCCAGGAGCCGATAGAATTCATCGATGGTGATGCCCAGGGCCTTGGCCACCTCATCGTCCTCCACAGGCCGGCCAAGTTCCTGTTCGAGCTCCTGGTACGTCTTTTCCAGAAGGGCCGCCTTCTTCCGCACCGAGCGTGGCACCCAGTCGAGCGAGCGGAGTTCGTCAAGCATGGCGCCCCGGATCCTGAACTCCGCAAAGGTTTTGAACTGGATATTACGATCGGGATCAAAGCGATTGATGGCATCAATGAGCCCCATGACCCCGGCACTGATGAGGTCGTTAATGTCCACGTTGGGCGGAAGCTTCATGGCCAAGCGGCCAGCCACGTATTTGATCAAAGGGGCATACTTTATGATGAGCTCGTTTCTCTTTTGAAGATCGAGACCCTCGTTGGCTTCTCTCTTGCAAAACTCCTGTGCTTGTTGTTTGGCTAAGTGTGCTTTCATGCGCAAACCCCCATAATTTTTCGTCCGAAGAATTGGAGCCCTCCTTCAAAGGGCCGTATGTTTACCTCCGAAAGATCCGCGACAATTCTACGAATAGCCTTGCTTGCAGGAGCTTCCGGATAAAGATCAAGGAGGAGCCGCTGGGCCTTCACCGCTTCCGATACGTGGCGGTCAAAGGGGATCCCCCCGAGAAAGTTCAGTGAAATGCTTCCCAGAAAACGTTCGATAACCCGCAAAAGCTGTCTGTAAATTTCGAGGGCCTGGTTGGCACGCCTCACCCAGTTCACAACCAGATGGAAGCGCTTTATGCCGTAACGGCGGTAGAGAACTTTGATGAGGGCGTAGACATCGGTAAGGGCCGTGGGTTCCGGGGTACAAATCAGGAGCCGCTCCTGAGAGGCCAGGTTGAAGTAGAGGACGTTTTCCGAAATTCCGGCCGAGGTATCAAAAAACACCCAGTCAAGCCCCGCCGCCAGTTCCTCGAATTCTTCCAGCAGCTGAAGCTTCTGCGCTTCGGAAAGATGGGTGAGGCTGGCAAGACCCGAACTTGCCGGGAGGATGAGAAGCCCCGCCGGACCTTCGAGCAGGATTTCCTCCAGGCGACAGCGCCTGGCCAGGACGTCTCCAATGTGGAAACGCGGTGTAAGCCCCAGGAGCACGTCAACGTTTGCCAGTCCCAGATCCCCGTCAAAAATGAGGACCCTCTTCCCGGCCTCGGCAAAGGCGTAAGCCAGATTGGCCGCAAGGGTGGTCTTCCCCACTCCGCCTTTACCGCTTGAAATGGCAAAAACCCGGGGGCCTGTTTCTGAAATCGGTGGCAGCTTAAGCGACATAGGTTTCCTCCATTTCTAGATTCCTCAAAAGGAGGCTCAAAAGTCTTTTGGGCGTGGCACGCTCGAAATCTTCCGGCACCCGATCTCCGGTGGAGAAGAAACTCACCGGAGGAAGACCCGCCATAAAGATCCAGAAAAGCGGCCCCGAGGAGCCCAAGGCCTCAAGATGCGTGATCACCAGAGAACGCACCCCGAGACCTTCAAGCCGTTCCCAGAGCTTCTTCACGGCAGAGGCCGCCTCCGTAGCCCTCAGGACCAGATGGAGACTCACCTCGGGAGAGGCCTTGAGGAGACGGGCCAGAGCATGCTCGGGAAAGGAAGCTGAAATCGCCGGCGTATCAACCAGTACGTAATCCCAGTTTTTCAGGCCTTTCAGGGCTTCTTTGAATTCCTCTGGTCTTGCGAAGGCAAGGGGTAAATCCAGAAGTTCGGCGTAACGGCTTATCTGTTCCCTTGCCCCCACGCGCACCGTATCAAGCGAAAGGAGCCCCACCCGCTGACCATTGCAGCTGAAACGGGCGGCAAGCTTCACGAGAGAGGTGGTCTTCCCCACCCCGGCTTGCCCGATGAACACCTGCACCCGAGAAAAAGGTTTCGTCTCCACCCTCTTGGCCACGGAGCTGGAAAGCTTTTTGAGAAAGGCCTCTTTATTTAAATCGCCATTCTGCCCAAAAATTTTGAGGACCTCGGCCGGCACGCCCTGGCTCAGAAGCAATTCTCCCAGAGGGCTGCGAGGCTTAAGACAACACTTGAGCCCCTCGATGAGACCTTTGAGGCCCTCGATTTCCCGCAAAACCAGAGAAAAGCCTTCTTTTCCGTGAAAGGGTGTTTCTGGCTCCGGAGGTTCAAAGTCCACCGCCGCCGTCATCTCGTAAAGCCATTTGCCACCCTCGCGCACTCGCCGGGTGGAAAGAATAACGGCGTCTTCTCCCAGGGCCTCTTTTACCTTGGCCAACGCTTCCACCGACGTCTGACCTCGAAACTTTTGTACTTTCATCACGCAAGCCTCACCGTTTCATGAATTTCGACCTGAACCTGAGGTGGAATCTCCGCCTGAGAAATGACCGCCGCCTGGGGAAGGCTGCGCTCGATAAGACGCCGCAGGTGTCTTCTCGAAACAGGGCCCGAAAGAAAGACCGGACTGTAACCCATGCTCGCCAGCCTTTCCGCCGCCTGGGTGCAGGCCGCCACGATCCGGCTTCCAACTTTGGGATCCAGGTTGAGAAAGGTGCCCTGATCCGTGCGCTGGAGAGAACGACGAACGGCCTCCTCGATATCTTCCCCGATGGCGGCGGCGTGAAGCTTTCCATCCGGGGCGAGATAAGGTTTCACGATGACTCTTCCCAGGCGCTGGCGCACATATTCCGTGAGGAGATCCGGATCTTTGATGTGCTGCCCGTAGTCTGCGATGGTCTCTACGATGGTCAGGAGATCGCGGATGGAGACGCGCTCCCGCACCAGATTGTGGAGCACCTTCTGCACCATGCCGAGATTGGCCACGTTCAAGCACTCTTCCACGGCCTTGGGATAGTGCTTGGCAAGGGCGTCAAGGAGGCGCTGCACCTCCTGCCGCCCGAGGAGCTCGTCGGCGTGATTCTTGATCACTTCGGCAAGGTGTGTGATCACCACGGTGGAGAGATCCACCACCGTGTAACCGGCAAGCTCCGCCTCTTCCTTCTTGTCTTCGGGAATCCAGAGCGCCGGCAAACCAAAGGCCGGCTCCGTGGTGGGAATGCCATCGATCTTTTTCTTTGCGTCTCCAGGATCCATGGCAAGATAGTGCCCCGGCATGAGTTCGGCCCGGGCCACTTCCACCCCTTTGATGAGAATCACGTACTCTCCGGGGCGAAGCTGGAGATTGTCCCGCACGTGAAGAGGCGGGACGATCAGGCCCATCTCCATGGCAAACTGGCGCCGCATCGTCCGGATGCGTTCGAGGAGGTCTCCCCCCTGAGACTCGTCAACCAGTGGAATGAGGGCGTAGCCCACTTCGAGCTCCAGGATGTCCACCACCAGAAGGTCCTCCACCACGTCCGGTGTGGAAGGTTCCTGAGGGGCAGCAGCTTCGGCCTCTTCCTCCTCTTGAGCTTCGAGTTCCTGACGCGTGCGATAGGCGATGTAAGCGAGACCCCCGAGAAAGATGGCCAAAAGCGAAAATGGAATCGTGGGGAGCCCGGGCAAGAGTCCGAAGATGAAGACGATCCCCGCCGCCAGGGCCAGAGCCTCGGGGCGCGTGGCAAACTGGCGGGCAAAGTCGCGCCCCATGCTGGCCTCGGCAGCGGCGCGGCTGATGATGATACCGGCAGAGGTCGAAACGATGAGGGCCGGGATCTGAGAGACCAGACCGTCGCCGATGGTAAGGAGGGTGTAACTCTGGGCCGCTTCCGAGATGGAAAGCCCCTTCTCCAGGGAGCCGATAATGAGGCCGCCGATGACGTTGATGGCCATGATGATCAGGCCCGCGATGGCCTCTCCGCGAACGAACTTGCTCGCACCATCCATGGCGCCGTAGAATTCCGCCTCTTTGGCGATCTCTTCCCGGCGCCTTCTGGCCTCGGCCTCGTCGATGAGTCCGGCGTTCAGATCCGCATCAATGGCCATCTGCTTGCCTGGCATGGCGTCCAGGGTGAAGCGGGCCGCCACCTCGGCGATACGCCCCGCACCCTTGGTGATGACCACGAAGTTGATGATCACCAGAATGGCAAAGACAATGGCTCCAACGACGTAGTTTCCCCCCACCACAAACTGGCCAAAACTCTTGATGACGTGGCCGGCAGCTGCCGGACCTTCGTGACCGTGGAGCAGGATGAGCCTCGTGGAGGCCACGTTCAGCGAGAGCCGGAAAAGGGTGGTGACCAGAAGGAGGGCCGGAAAGGCCGTAAAATCAAGGGGCTTTTTGATGTACATGGACATGAGGAGGATGAGAAGGGCGATCCCGAAACTCAGCGAGATCAGAAAATCCATCAGATAGCGGGGAAGCGGGAAGACCATGATGGTCAAAATCCCGACCACCGCCCCCGCCACCACCAGGTTGGTGGGGTCAAAGTTCAAACCTTTTGGTAAAGGGAGAGCTCTTTCTGCCATCAGTTAACCTTCCCCTTCAGGCGATAGACGTACGCCAAGACCTCGGCCACGGCCTGGTAGAGTTCGGCGGGAACGAATTCGCCGATCTCCACCTCTTTGTGGAGGGCCTGGGCCAAAGGAGGATTCTCCACCACCGGCACCCCGGCCTTCTCAGCGATCTCCCTGATCTTTTGCGCCATGTGCCCCTTGCCCTTGGCCAAAACCTGCGGTGCTGGCATCTCTTTCATCTCGTATTTCAAGGCCACGGCGTAATGCACGGGGTTGGTAATCACCACGTCGGCCTTGGGAACCTCGGCCATCATGCGTTTCTGGGCCATGCTTCGCTGAATTTGACGAATCTTGGACTTGACCCAGGGGTCACCCTCGGTCTGTTTGAGCTCTTCTTTGAGTTCCTGGCGGGTCATCCGGAGCTGGCGCTCCGTCTCCCAGCGCTGAAAGAGAAAGTCGAGGACGGCAAGCACCATGAGGGCGATGACGGTCTTGAAAATGAGATTGCGTGAAAGGATGAATATCGCCCGCCCAAACTCCGGAACATCGGCCCGGGCCAGAAGGAGGACCCTCTCTTTTTCAGAGGAAATCACCAGATAGGCCACCAGAGCGATGATGGTGAGCTTGAAGATGGACTTCAAGAACTCCACCAGAGAAGGAAGGGAAAAGAGGCGCTTGAAACCCTTGATAGGGTCGATCCTCTCACCCTTCGGAAGGAGGCTTTCCCAGGCAGTCACGCCTCCCACCTGAAGATAGAGGGAAAGAAAGGCCACCGGCAGGAGAAAGGCCACCACCGGCAAAACGGTCTTGATGGCCATTTTGACGGCGAGCCAGAGGATACTCTCGGCCCGATAGAGATCGAACCCCCCTCTCGGAAAGGTCAAAAAGACCCGGTAGGTGAGAAGGAGCTGGGTTAACATGTAGCTTCCCGCCAGGACGAAGGCCAGAAGCCCTCCAGAGAGCACCGCCACCGCGGCCACCTCCCGACTCTTGGCCACCTGACCTCTTTTGCGAGCCTCCTCCCGCCTTCTTGGCGTGGGCTCTTCGGTTTTTTCCTGGAAGCTTTCTTCCGCCACGGCTAACCCCTAAAAAGCCTCATGATGAAAGGCATGAACCTCACCGCCTCTCCGTAAGCTGGCCTCAAGACCTCTGCCAGAATCTCCAGCGTAAGGCCGAAGAAAAAGAGCCCTATCCCGATGGTGAGCGGGAAACTGACGATCATCACGTTTATCTGCGGAACGAAACGGGAAACCACTCCCAGCGCAATCTGGACGAGAAGGAGGATGGTCATCACCGGGGCCAGAATCTTGAGCCCCATCACAAAGACGGCCTCCCCTCTTTGCACCAGAAACTCAAAGAGGGTGGCCCGCAGACCGAGTTCTCCCGGCGGCAGGACTCGAAAGCTCTCCCCCAGGCCGAGCAGGAAGAAGTGGTGCATGTTGAAAGCCAGGAAGAGGAGCAGGGCGATGAGATAGGCCACCTGGGAGAGAACGGGAGCCTGAAGCCCTGTGGCCGGGTCGATGACGTTTGCCACACCAAAGCCCATCTGAAAACCCAGAAGCTGGCCCCCGAACTGGATGCCCGCAAGCACCAGGCGCACCATGAAGGCAAGCGCCATTCCCAAAATGGCCTCCGGAATAGCAAGAAGGAAGAATTCCCAGACACTTTGGGGAAAGGAGACCTTCTCTGCCACCAGGGGCGCAAAAATGAGGGCCAGAAGCAGGGCAAGCCCCGCCTTCACCTGCAACGGGACCATGCGGCTGCCGAAAACCGGGAGGAAGGCCAGAAAGAAGCCCACCCTCAAGAGCACCAGGGCAAATCCCGCGGCATAACGTGCCAGAAAGAGGTAAAGATCGCCGTTCATCTCAGGTACCCCGGAATCCCAAGGATGATCTGTTCGGTAAAAGCGATCATCTTCCGCATGATCCACGGGAAAGAAAGGAGGAGTGCCAGGAGGACCGCCACGATTTTGGGCACAAAGGTAAGGGTCATCTCCTGGATCTGAGTTACCGCCTGAAAAATGCTGATGAGAAGCCCCACGATGAGGCCCGCAGCCAGCATGGGAAGCGAGATGAGAAGCGTGAGTTCGATGGCCTGTCTCGCAAGCCCGAGGACCATGTTTTCCGTCATCCGTCACTCCTCCTAAAAGAAGCTCTTCACCAGAGAGCCCACCAAAAGGTTCCAGCCGTCCACCAAAACAAAGAGCAAGATCTTAAGGGGCAGCGAGATCATCACCGGCGGAAGCATCATCATTCCCATCGAGAGAAGGACACTTGCCACCACCATGTCGATGATGAGGAAGGGGATGTAGAGCAAGAAGCCGATTTCAAAGGCCGAGCGCAACTCGCTGATCATGAAGGCCGGGATGAGACTCAGGGTCTTGACGTCTTCTTTGCTGGCTGGCCTCTCCCCCCTCGAGAGCTTGATCATCAGGGCCAGGTCTTTTTCCCGTGTATTGCGGAACATGAATTCCCGGAAGGGTTTCAAAACACTCTTGAAAAACTCCTCGTCGCCTATTTCGCCATCGAGATAGGGCTTCACCGCCTGCTGGTAGGCCTGGCTGAAGACCGGACTCATGATGAAGAAGGTGAGAAAAAGGGCCAGGGCGATCAAAACCTGGTTGGGCGGTGTTTGCTGGGTGCCAAGGGCATGCCGCAGGAGAGAAAAGACCACCGCCAGCCTGGTAAAAGACGTAAGCATCAAGAGGAGCGCCGGGGCCACGGAAAGAATGGTGAGGAGGAGGATGATCTGGAGCACGGTGGCCATCTGCTCCGGCCCCTTGGCCTGCTCAAGCCCCAAACGAACGGTGGGGAGCGTAAAGGCCCAGGCGGCCTTGGGCAGCAAAATCGTCAGGAGGATGAGTCTAATCCTTGACCGCATCACCCTTCCCCAAACGGCAGATGAGTCTGGGCCCACCTTCCCCGAGGCCCAGAAGGAGTTTCTGACCCTCCACCTCCACCAGAAGAAGCTGTGACTTGGCCGAAAGCGGGCGAAAGGCCACGAGCTTTATGGCCTCCGAAGAAGGAGCCCGCCCAAAACGCAAGCGACGCACGCCCCAGAGGACGAGAACCAGCGCTCCGCAAAGGAGCAAAGTCAGGCCAAGCACTTGGAAATAAAGCGAAAGCCCGCTCATGAACCCAGCTGCCTCACCCTTTCCTGTGGCGAAATGATTTCGGTGAGCCGCACGGCAAAACGGTCGTTCACCACCACCACCTCGCCCCGCGCCATGAGCCTCTGGTTCACGTAAATCTCTGCCGGCTCCCCGGCCAGTTTGTTGAGCTCGATGATGGAACCCTGAGAGAGCTTGAGGAGGTCGTTGATGATCATCTTGGAACGCCCGATCTCCACCGAGATCTCCAGGGGGATATCCAGGATGAAGTCAAGGCTCGGGTGCTCTTCTCCCCCCTCACCCTGGCGAAACTCCTCGAAACTGGGCTGAGAGGCCGGAGGAGCTTCTTTCTTTTCTTCAGCAGGGGCCTCCTTCTTGCCTTCCGCCTCCTTGGCCTCTTTGAGGGCCTCTTCCCACTGGGCCAGAAGATCGGCTTCGGCATCCCCCACTTCCGGGGCCTCTGCCTCACCCTCGGCCTCCTTTTCCGCGGTCTGAGCTTCTTCCTCCGGCGGCTGAGGCTTCTCTTCCTTCTCCTGATCCTGGTTCAAAAGGGCGTCAATATCATCTTGACGGAGTTCTTCGGACATCTTTTCACTCCTCTTTCAAAAATTCGATTACCCGAATGGCCTTCCGGCCCCGGTAAAGGCCTAGCTCTCCGAGCATCTTTTTGAGACCGGTGATGTAAACCGGAAGCGGCTGGTCAATCTTCGTGTCGAGCTGGATGATGTCTCCCTCGGTGAGATCGAGGAGCTCTCTTCCGGAGACCTCTGCGGAGCCCAGGGGCACGAGAAGCTCTACCATCACCGAACGGATGATTTCTTCGAGCTGCTGGCGCCAGTAAGGATCGGCATCCTCATCGCTCTGGAACGGAGAGTAAAGTTTGGTTTTGACGGGCTGAAGCGTCCCCAGGCCGTAACAGATGAGGAGCTCACCCTTCAAATCCTCGAGCTCCAGGCTGAAGGTGCAGACCACCACGGTTTCGTCCGGCTGCATGACACGGGCAAACTGGGGGTTGATCTCACTTCGCACGTACTGGGGTTTCACAGGGTGAATACCGCGCCAGGCCTTTTCCAGCTCCTGGAGGGCCGCTTCCACCACGCGCTTGATGAGCCGCTGCTCGATATGGGTGAACTCCCGGCCCTCCACCCGTGTCATACGTCGCCCGCTTCCTCCCAGGAACCTCTCCACGAAGGCGAAGACCAGGCGACTTTCGAAGTTGAGCAGACAATGCCCCCGCAGCGGCTCGATCTTGAAAAGATGAAGGGATGCCGGAACCGGGATGCGGTTCAGGAAATCCTTGAAGCGCTCCATCTTGATGGGAAGCGCCACGATATCCACCACTTCCCGGAGCATGGAAGAAAGCGTGCCGCGAAAACCCCGGGCAAAGTAATCGTTCACCACCTCGAGTCCCGGCATCTTGAGGCGGGCCGCCACGGTGTAGTTCCGGAAATCGAAGGGTTTGACGTCCGCCTCGTCGTAGCTGGGCTCTTCCGGGGTGGTATCTACCGCCCCCTCGTCGATCCCGCTTAAGAGAGCGTCAATTTCTTCCTGAGAAAGGATCTCTCCCATGGCTTACTGCACCACAAACTGCGTAAAGTAGATGTTTTTGACGCTGTTGGGCCCCAGAAGATTGTTGAGCTTCCGGATGAGCTCCAGGCGCAACTCGAGCTTTCCCTCCGGGGAGAGCATTTCCTCCACGGTCTTGCTCGAGAGCACCATGATGATGGCGTCGTTTATCTGGGGAATACGCTCGTTGGCCTTCTGAAAGGCCTCGTCGTTGCGAAACTCCAGGGTGATCTTGGCCCGCAGGTACCGGTGCCCGGTGGGGTCCGCAAGGTTCACGATGAAGGGGTCGAGCTGCAGGAAAGGCCCCACCTCGGGCTCCGGTGGAGGGGCCTCTTTTTCGAGCTCCTCTGCCGAAGGGCTACTCTTGGCAAAGAGGAAAAAGTAAGCCCCACCGCCTCCCCCAACAAGAAGAACCAACCCAATGATGAGAAAAAGAAGTTTCTTCTTGCCACCCTTTTTTTCTTCCCCCTCGGGAGCCTTCTTCTCCTTGTCCGCCATAAGGGCCTCCTTTGTGAGCTAAAGCGGTAAAGTGCAAGGAGGGTGCCAGGAGAGAAAAAAGCAAAGCCGTCACTTCGGCGGACATTTGGGGAGGGAAGACTTTGTCTCCGAAAAAAGGTGTCAAACTATTGACGAAGAACGCCTTCCAACTCGAGGAGCATCCTTTTGATTTCAAGGCCCTGCGAAAAACCCCCGAGGCCACGGCGGGCGACAATCCGATGACACGGGATGAAAAGGGGAAGCGGATTGGCAGCCAGAGCCCGCCCCACCGCCCTCAGAGCCCCGGGCTTGCCAAGCCTTTCCGCCACCCAGGCGTAAGTTCTCACTTCTCCATAGGGGATCTCGGAAATTGTCTCCCAGACACGCTTCTCAAAGGGTGTCCCCCAGAAACGCACGGGAAAGGGAAGCTCTCTGGCGCGGCCTTCCAGGTATCCCTGAAGGACCCTTTGCAATTCGGATCTCCAGGGCAAGGGTGCCCCTTCTTCTATCCGGGCTCCCGGAAAATAGCGCGCCATCCTTTTGAGCACCCGCGGTTCCGGCTCCTCTCCGAAGGTGAGGTGAAGGAGACGGCCTTTTTCGTCAAAAAGGGCCGTAAAGGTGAAGTCTTCTATGGTGAGGCGGGCTTCAAATATTTTCACCGTCCGGGAAGGGGAGGTCAAAAGTCTTGGCTAGCGCCTTCACGTGCTCCCGCTCCCCTCTCTTAAGCCACAGAGGTACCGGAGCCAGGACCAGCTGTTCAAAAATTTGACGACGCTCCTTCTCGCTGAGATCCCGCGAGAGGATCTCCTGGCGCCAGAGGGCCAGAAGCTCAAGGTATTCCGCGTACTCCGGGCCAAAGACCTCTTCGAGCTGCTCCCTCAGGCGCCTTGCCAGCGCAGGGCTTGCCCCGGAGGTGGAAATGGCTATTTGAAGCCGCCCCCTCTCCACCACCGAAGGCACGATGAAGGAACAGAACTCCGGCTTGTCCACCACGTTACAGAAGATCTGCCTCTCTTCAGCCTCGGCAAAGACCTCCTCCTGCACCCGGGGGTTGTTGGTGGCCGCGATGACGAGGAAAGCCCCTTCAAGGTCTCCCCTCTGATAGGGCCTCTTCTCAAGGGTTATCCGCCCTTCTTCGGCCCAGGAGGCGATCCTTTCCGTCACTTCCGGAGAGATGACCTTCACCTTTGCACCTCGCTTGAGAAGGGCCTCGATCTTCCTTTCCGCCACCTTCCCGCCTCCGATCACCACGCAGGGCTTTTGCTCGATCTTGAGAAAGATGGGATAATAAGACGCCATGAAAATTACCTCCGTCAAAGATTTGGCCGCAAGAATCGACCATACTTTACTTTCTCCCGTGGCCACTGCCAAAGATATTGAAAAACTTTGCACCGAGGCCCGGGCCTACGAGGTCGCGGCGGTGTGTGTGGCCCCCACTTTTGTCCCTTACGCCGCCGAACTCCTCAAGGGAAGCCCGGTCAAGGTCTGCACGGTGGTGGGTTTTCCGCTGGGCTTTGAGCTCACCAGTGTGAAGGCCTTCGAGACCCAGGAGGTCCTCTCCTCCGGGGCCCAGGAGATAGACTTCGTCATCAATCTGCGCTGGGTAAAAGAAGGGCGCTTCGAACTCGTCTCCGGCGAGGTGAAAGAGATCCTCACCGCGGCCAAAGGGGCCGTCACCAAGGCCATCATAGAGTGTGCCTACCTGTCTCGCGAGGAGATGGAACGTCTCGTGGATATTCTGGCCGAATGCGGGGTGGACTACGTCAAGACCTCCACAGGCTTTGGCCCGCGGGGCGCCACCCTCGAAGACGTAAGGATCCTCTTCAAGAGGGCAAATGGCCGCATCAAGATCAAGGCCGCGGGTGGAATCCGAACTCTTGATCAGGCCCTGGCCTTTCTCGAGGCTGGAGCCGATAGAATCGGTACTTCAAGCGGGATCGCCATTCTCAAGGAGCTTGAGAGGCGGCTTTCCACCCCGGATGATCTTCCGGAAGTGGAGATCTTCGTAGATGGGGCCTGTCTTGGAAACCCCGGGCCGGGAGGATGGGCCGCCATTTTGCGCTCCGGAGGGCAGGAGAAGGTTTTTTCCGGAAACGAACCTCACACCACCAACAACCGGATGGAGCTTACCGCTGCTATCAAGGCCCTTGAGGCCCTCAAACGCCCTTGCCGGGTGAAGATCTATACCGACTCGCGGTATCTCAAGGACGGGGTCACCAAATGGCTCCCCCGGTGGCTCAAGAACGACTTTCGCACGCAGAAAAAGAAAGAGGTCAAGAACCGGGATCTCTGGGAGAAACTGGCCAGGCTTTCGGAACAGCACGAAATCGAGTGGTACTGGGTGGAAGGGCACGCCGGCCATCCGGAGAACGAGCGCTGTGACCGCCTGGCCCGCAAAGCTGCTCAGGAGGCCAAAAGGTGAAGATACTCGTGGCCATCACCGGGGCGAGCGGAAGCCCTTACGCCGTCTCCCTCCTCAAACTCTTGCGAAAGCTCGGTCACGAGACCGAGACCATCGTCTCACGGGCCGCAGAAAAGGTCCTGCCCCTCGAGACGGGGCTTTCCGTGGAGGAGCTCAAAAAGCTGACCTCTCGCCTCTATTTCGAGGACGAAATTGCCGCTGCCCCGGCAAGTGGTTCGGCCCGTTACCAGGCCATGGTGGTCATCCCCTGCACCATGGGGACGCTTGCGGCCATCTCCCACGGGCTCTCCAAAAATCTCATCGTAAGAGCCGCCGACGTAACCCTCAAAGAGAGACGACCGCTCATTTTGGTGGTGCGTGAGACCCCGCTCAACCAGGTGCATCTCAAAAATATGCTTGCCGCAAGCGAGGCCGGGGCTATTATTTACCCTGCCATGCCGGCCTTTTATCATCGACCCAAGACGATAGAAGAAATGGTGGATTTCTTTGCCGCCCGGGTGGCGGAATTCCTGGGGCTCGAAGTGGCCAATCTCAAGCGCTGGCGGGGGCTTACCTGATGTGGCGCAAAATACGCATCCTGCTCGACATGATCAAATTCGAGCACACCATTTTTGCCCTCCCCTTTGCCTTTACCGGGGCCTTCCTGGCCGCCGGAGGAGTGCCTCCCTGGGAGAAGAGCCTCCTCATCCTGGGGGCCATGGTGGGGGCGAGAACCGCAGCGATGACCTTCAATCGCATCGTGGATCTCTCCTTCGACGCCGAAAACCCGCGAACGAAGACAAGGCCCCTTGTGACCGGAGAGGTGCGCAAAAGAGACGCCTGGATATTGTTTCTGGTGGCGGTAGCGGTCTTCTTCCTCTGTGCCAAGGCGCTTAACCCTCTCACCTTCAAACTCTCTCCCATAGCCCTTTTTGTCATCCTGGCCTATTCCTACACCAAACGTTTCACCTGGCTCTGCCACGTCTTTCTGGGGCTTGCCATCGGGCTAGCTCCGCTTGCCGGATGGATCGCCGTAAAGCCGAGTTTCGATCTCGTTCCAGTACTCCTTTCGGTAGGAGTTCTTTTCTGGGTAGCGGGCTTTGATATCCTCTACGCCTGTCTTGACGAAGAATTCGACCGCCAGAAGGGGCTCTATTCCATCCCGGCCAAGTTTGGCCGCCGGAAAGCCTTCTTGATATCCGCCACCTTCCATGCGCTTGCTTTTCTTCTCTTTGCCCTGGTGGGCTATCTCTCTCAACTCTCCTGGATTTATTACCTCGGTCTTTTGATAACCCTTGCCCTCTTCATCGCCCAAAGAGTGGTTATCAGTCCGCAGGACCTTTCGCGCCTCGATCTTTCATTTTTTACCTTTAACGGTGCCATAAGTGTGGTATTATTTTTAGCTACGGCTGGCGCCTTGCTCTTTAAGTAGCCCTTTTAGATGCCGATAAGACTTTAAACACCGCACGTCACGGCGTGCGGTGTTTTTTGTTATCAACTTCGGAATTCAGTAACGGAGGCGTAGTATGGAGCGAATTCCCATGACGCGCGAAGGATACGAAGCCTTGCGAGAAGAACTTCGTCGCCTTCAAACCACGGAGCGTCAAAAGATCATCAAGGCCATCGAAGAAGCCCGGGCCCACGGTGACATTTCAGAAAACGCCGAATATCAAGCCGCCAAAGAGAAACAGGCTCACATCGAAGGTCGTATCCAGGAACTTTCCGATCGCTTGGCCAGGGCCGAAGTAGTAGATATTCCCAAGTGTGCCCCTTCAAGAGTACAGTTCGGGGTCAGGGTGACTCTTCTCGATCTTGACACCGACGAGGAAGTCACCTATCAGCTGGTAGGACCTTACGAATCCGATGTTGAAAACGGCCGCATCTCCGTAACCTCACCCATCGGCCGGGCCCTCATCGGCAAAGAGGAAGGAGACGAAGTAGAAGTGCAGACTCCCAAAGGGGTCCGGACCTTTGAAATCATAAAGATCGAAGTCTAAATGCTCGATTCGACCGATCAGATCCTTCTGGAAAGGATACAAGACCACTTCCCTCTGGTTCCAGAGCCCTTCAAGGTATTGGCGGAGGAGCTCGGTCTCAGCGAAGAAGAAGTCCTCCGCCGCCTCAAGCGTTTAAAAGAAGAGGGGGTTCTGCGCCACTTCGGGGCGAGTATAAATTCCAGAAAGCTTGGTTTTGTTACCACTCTTTGTGCCGTTGCAGCTCCAGAGGAAAAGAAAGAAGAAATCGCTCGCCAGATAGCCGCGCGCCCGGAAGTTACCCACTGTTATCTTCGCAAACACCGTTTCAACGTCTGGTTTACCCTGGTGGCCAAGGACTTTGAGACGGTGGAGAAGATCCTGGGAACCATCGCCGCGGAAACCGGGCTCTCTCCGCGGCATTTTCCGTCGGAGAAGATGTTCAAATTGCGGGCCGTCTTTCGTCTCAAGGGAGACGATTCGCCCGCCGCCGGCGATAAAAATAGAGATAAAGCGTAACGAGAAGCACGGAAAACAGGATCAAGAACACCGAGCTTCGTCTCAACCAGGCGTGTAAAAGCTCCTCGTTGGCCCCGATGAGATACCCTACCGCCGCCAGCACGCTGACCCAAATCCCCGCTCCCAGAGCCGTATAGACCGTAAAGAGCAAAAAATTCATCCGGCCGAGGCCCGCTGGAAGGCTTATGTACTGCCTCACTCCCGGGATCAAACGCCCGATAAAGGTGCTTATGTGCCCGTGCCTTTCAAAGAAGGCTTCCATTTTTTCGAGGGTGTTGGGAGGCAGAAAAAAAAACTTGCCGTAACGCAGGATGAGCCTCTGGAGCACCGGACGTCCCAAACGCAGGGCCAGGAAATAATTGAACCAGGCCCCGAGGAGACTCCCGAAAATGCCGGAAGCTATCACCAGCCAGATGTTGAATTGCCCCTTGGAAGCCAGATAGGCCGCTGGCGGGATGACAACCTCACTTGGAAAAGGAAAAAAGGAGGATTCCAGGGCCATGAGAATGATTATCCCCGGGTAGCCGAGTTTGCCGGTAAGCTCCAGGAAGAATTTTACGACTTCTTCAAGCATCTGACTTCCCTGCAGGTGAGAAAGAGGGCAAACAAAGAAAAAGGCGGGCTTAAAGGCCCGCCTCCTTCAGAAGCCGCCCACGGCGGCCATTTTAGGCTCAGCCAAAACCAAAGCCTGAACCCCCACCACACGAACCGCCACTGCCAAATCCGCCACTAAATCCTCCTGTGCTTCCAAAGCCCATTCTGCTACTGAAAGTGGAAAGCAGTTTTCCCACGTTTCGGCTCCCGCAACGGGGGCAACGCGTCTCTTCTAGGTCGCGCTGTGAAAAGCACAGAGTCTCAAAAGTGGTACGACAGTCTTTGCAAACGAATTCATAGATGGGCATTATCTCACCCTCCTTTTCACAGGTTATCTATTATAAAATAGGCGAAAGTGACCCAAAAACAAGAGGAGTCTCCAAGCGTTATCTACACTGTCGGCACGAGCAACCGAAGCCTTGAGGAATTTCTGAGGCTTCTCCAAAGTTACGGTATCAAGCAGGTGCTTGATGTCCGTTCCTTTCCAGTCAGCCGACGCTTCCCCCACTTCAGCCGCGAAAACCTGGAGAAAGCCCTTTCAAAGGCCAATGTCGCCTACTTCTGGCTGGGTAAGGAACTCGGAGGGTATCGCAAGGGTGGCTATGAAGCCTTTATGGAAAGTGAGGTCTTTCAGCAGGGTTTGCTCAAGTTAATCGAACTGGCCCGCCAAGAGATCAGCGCCATCATGTGTGCCGAGCGTTTCCCCTGGCGCTGCCACCGCCGTTTCATCTCTCAGAAGCTCGAAGAAAGGGGCTTTGAAGTCCGCCACATCATCGAAGAAGGGAGAATCTGGATCCCCAGAAGAAGCCCCAGGATGAAATTAATGTTCTAAAAGAGCCTTTCCGATGCCTTGAGCAGGAGAGGAGGAACTCATGAGACAGGTAGAGAAGAGCCCCCTTAAGAAAGAAAGTTTAAAGGCCGAAGTTTATGATATGCTGCCTCTGCGTACACCGCACAATAAGATACTCGAAGTTAAGAAACTCCCCACTTTGCCGGAAATAGCCTATCGTCTGCTGGATCTCCTCTCCAGGGGGCCTGAGATCTCTCAGCTCGAAGAAGTCATCCGCTATGATCAGTCCTTAACCGCCAAAATCCTTTCCGTGGCCAACTCTGCCTATTTTGGGGCTCAGAAAGAGATCCATTCTCTGGAAAGGGCCATCGTGCTGCTGGGTATAAAGGAAGTGAGCGAAATTGCCTTTAGCATTTGCGTCCTGAGTGTCTTTAAACCTTTGCGAAGTGTGCGTAATTTTGATCCCAGAAACTTCTGGCTTCATTCCATTGCCACGGGAATCACCGCCCGCATCATCGCTCAGGCCCTGGACGCCAAAGATGAAGACAAGTTCTTCACCATGGGGCTCTTGCACGACATAGGCCGGGTGCTTCTTCTGCATCTTTTTCCGGAAAAATTCGAAGAAATCCTCCTACACCAGGAAAAGAGTGGCCGGTTGCTTCTTGCCGAAGAAATGGAGCTCGGGTTTGCACATACCTGGATAGGGCGCTGGCTCTTGAAACGCTGGGGGTTGCCAGAAAGTCTTGTCCTAGCGGTTCGCTTTCACCACAACCCTTTCTACAAAGAACAGTTTCTCTTTGAGCCGGCGGTAATCAAGCTTGCGGACATGACCGTCCACAATCTGAACCTCGTAGAACTTCCCGGGGGGCAAAAGGGCGATCCCGGCCCCCTCCTCTACAAACTCGGGCTCACCGAAGACCTCTACCAGGCCATCCTCGAACACCTCTCCGTCGTGCGTGAAAGCCTGAGTGAAGCCTGGTCTTACGTCATTTAGGGCTTCGCCTTTGAGCACTTCGCCATTATAATCGCACTCCGTGTTCTACACGGATGCGATATACCTCATTCTGGCCCTTATCCTCTTTTCTGGCTGGCCGGCGGAAACGGTTTCTGTAAGGGAAATACTTCCCGCCTTCCTCTTGAAGGAAGGGCTCTTTCTGCTGGTAGTCTTCTTGCGCTTCAGGAGGGCCCGCACCCCGCGAGAATTCCTGCGCACCCAGGCTTTACTCAAATTTCTGGCCTTGTTTTTCTTTGCGATAGACGTCGTGGGGCTGGGGGTACCGGGCCTCTTTGAAGAGCACTCTCTCCTCAAGGATTTCTTCGGTCTCACACTATTTCTGCACTATTTTTTTATCATTTGGTTCGTAGCCGCCTTGCACGAAAGGCGGAGCATCTTCGCCGGTGTCACCGTAACCTCTTACGTCTGGTCCCACTTCAAGCTCTTGCTTCCATTTTTGATCCCGTGGTTTACGATAAACGTCCTCTTCTTTTTCCTCGAAAGACATCTTCCATTCCGCGGATTTACCGGAGAGATCTTTTATCTTGCCGCCTTCCTGGGAGCTCTGATCCTCCTGATGGCTCCTCTGGCGGTAAAATTTTGGGATTGCCGCCCGCTTCCGGAAAGCAATCTTCGTCGCCGGATCGAAGAATACCTGCGCTCCCAGAAAACCAGAGTGAGGGAGATTTGCCTCTGGGAAACCTTCTCGGGAAGACTCCTCACCGCCGGTGTCATCGGGGTCCTTCCGCCTCTCAGATATCTTCTCCTTTCCACCGGTCTCCTGGCTGCTCTTGAGGAAAGTGAAATCCTCTCGGTCGTGGCCCACGAAGTAGGACACCTCAAGAGACACCACATGGCCTGGCTTTTGCTCTTCTTCGTCCTCTTCAGCCTCCTCGTCTATCTGGCTTTTTACCCGCTCTTCCTGGGATTTTTGGCCTACTTTCCCATCCCGGAAGTGCTCTCTTTCTTGCCTACCGAGAAGTTCTTTCTCCCTGAAGCCCTCTTCACCATAGGCCTGGTGGTAACGGTGGTCCTCTACTTCCGTTTTCTTCTGGGTTTCTTCCTGAGAAACTTTGAACGACAGGCCGATCTCTATTGTCTCGAAAGTCTCGGCACCGCTCAGGGTCTTATCAGAGCTTTCCAGAAGATCGCCGCCCTTTCGGGAAACACCGAGGATCTTCCGAGCTGGCACCATTTCAGCATCCGTGAAAGGATTTCCTTTCTTCTCGCGGCGGAAAAAGATCCGTCTCTCATCCAGCGCCATCACCGTAAGGTCCGTTTCTGGCTGGGAGCCTATATCTTCCTCTCCCTCTTCTTGAGCGCCATCTTCTGGCAAATACCGGTGGAAGACTGGGAGAAGCGGGCCAAGCTGAACATCCTCTACGGGGTTCTCCTGCGAGAGAGCACGGCCTTTGCCGATCCCGAAACCCTGGAAGCTCTGGGCAACGTTGCTTACGAGCTCGGCAGAGAGAAGGAAGCCCTCAAGTGGTATCAAAAGGCCCTCAGGGAGAACCCTTCTCCGGAAACAAAAAACAATCTGGCCTGGATTCTCATCACCGCCAAAGACAAATCTCTCAGGAATTACAAACTGGGGCTTCTTCTGGCCCGTGAGGCCGCGGCAGAAAAACTCCTGGCAACCCACCTGGACACCCTGGCAGAAGCCTGGTTTGTCAACAAAAACCCCTTAAGGGCCTGCCTTTACGGAGCCCTGGCCCTGGACAGGGCGCTTAAAGCCCCTGACTTTTATCGCGATTTGGAATATTATCGCTCTCAAAAGGAGAAATTCTGCCATGCTGCGCGGAAGGCACCAGCGTTACGATAAGCTCTATCTTTACTCCCTGAACCGCAAACATCCGGCTCTTCACGAGATTTCTGACGAGGATTTCATCGGTTGCTGGGAAGAAGACGATCTCGCCATTCTCTTTTTCCACCGCCCCAAAAGGGAACTCGTCGAAGAGGTGGCCAGGAAGTTTGGGCTCACGCTGGAAGACCAGGCCGAGGTAACATACGACGAATGGGGAGAAGGACGCAAAGTGGGAACCCTGCAGGTGGGTCCCCTTACCCTGAGACCTCTCTGGCAGGAGGGGGATGGGCTACGCTTCGATCCGGGGGTGGTCTTTGGTTCCGGAAACCACCCCACTACCAGGCTCTGCCTCTCGTGGATTTACCGTCTGTGGGAGGAATTTGGCCCCTTCGAGAGGGCCGCCGACCTCGGCTGCGGAGCGGGTCTTTTGAGCCTCCTTCTCACCGCCCTGGGCGCCGAAGTCCTGGCGGTGGACTTCAACCCCCTTTGCGTGGCCCTTACGGAAAAAAATCTCCGACTCAACGGGCTTCATCATAAAGCCACCGTGGTGCAAGAAGACGTCCGCAAAGTCCTCCCTCTTCAGGCAGAGCTCGTGGTGGCCAATCTCTTCAAGGGAATCCTCCTGGACCTCTTCGGGCTCCCCTCCTTCTGGACTGCCAGGCACTATCTCATTTCAGGTTTTTCTCCGTCGATGGAAGAGGAGTTGAAAGCCGCCCTCTGGCCGAAAGTGGAGCTCAAGGGCCGGGAAGAAAAAGACGGCTGGGTAATCTGGCACCTGGAAAACAAAATGCTCAAGCCATGATCCTCTGCGTAGACATAGGAAACACCAACACCACCTGTGCCCTCTTCGAAGGGCGAAAGATACGGGCCCGGTTCCGTTTGCAGAGTGAAATCGGGCTCACGCCGGATGAACTCGGGGCGCGTCTGGCAGCCATCCTCAAGCTTTATGATCTTTCCTTCGAAGACCTGGGAGAAATTCTCCTCGCCTCGGTGGTCCCGCCTCTCACCTCTGTTTGGGTGGAGATGTCCCGGAAGTATTTGAGAATTTCCCCTCGCATACCTCGCCCGGAAAATCTCGGGATCACCGTCAAACTTCGCACCCCGAGTGAGGTCGGCATCGACCGCGTCTTAAACGCCCTGGCCGGATGGGAAAAGTACCGGTCCAATCTCATCGTGGTGGATTACGGCACGGCCACCACCTTCGATTGCATCTCGGAAAAAGGAGAATACCTGGGAGGGGCCATTGCTCCGGGTATTCTTTTGGCGGCTGAAAGCCTTTTCCAAAAGACCTCCATGCTTCCCCGGGTCGAACTCTTTACCCTCCCTCCAGAGATTATCGGGAAGGATACCTTTTCCGCCCTCAAAAGTGGGCTTCTTTACGGTTTTGCCGCCCTGACCGACGGTCTCATCGCCAAGATGGCCCTGGAATTCGAAAAAAAACCCCGCGTGATTGCCACCGGTGGTCTTGCCCCTTTGATGCAGAGACTCTCTTACCAGATAGAAAGGGTGGAACCGGATCTTACTCTTGAGGGCCTACTCTATTGGTTTGAAAAGAGCCCATGATAGTTCCCCCCTTTTTGCCCTTGAAAAAGGCGCGTCTGGCTGTCTTTTCTCCGGCGGGTCGGGTAAATGTCGAAAGTCTACAAAAAGGGCTCCGCTTTCTGAGTGCCTGGGGTTTTGAGATCGAAATCCCCCCGGCCGTATGGACAAGGTGTCGCTATCTGGCGGGGGACGACTATGAAAGGGCGGGGCTCTTTTACCGTCTCTGGATGGAAGATTTTGATCTCCTCTGGGCCAGCCGGGGGGGCTATGGTTCCTTGAGGCTGCTCCCGCTGCTTGACGAATTGCTTCCCGCCGCCCCGCAAGCACCGAAATGGATTCTCGGTTTTAGCGACGTGAGCATTCTTTTGAATTATCTCTTCAAGCGTTTCGGGCTGGTAACACTTCACGCCCCGGTAATCTCCTCTCTTTACGAAACCAGTGTCTGCGCTTTGGCAGCGCTCAAAAAGTGTCTTTTCCGGGAGAGGAGACTCAAATTATCCGGGGAAAGCTGGCTCCCCGGGGAAACCTCCGGGATCCTCCTCGGAGGAAACTTATCCTCCCTGGCAAGCCTGCTCGGAAGCCCCTGGTTCCCGGATTTGCGAGGAAAAATTCTTTTCCTAGAAGACGTAAACGAGGATCTTTACCGTCTGGATCGCCTTTTTACTCAGCTTGCCAGCGCAGGTGTCTTCGAAGAGATAAAAGGGTTGGCCCTGGGAGATTTTGGTGGAGTAGATCTATTGGCCCTCAAGAGCCTGGTGCTGGAGTACTTCAGAGGCCCAACCCTTGCAGAGCTACCTGTCGGACACGGGGTACACAATTACCCCCTCTATATCGGGGCTCCAAGCTTCCTGAGAGTGGGAAAAGAAGGAGGCTTTCTGGAGCAGGCGGTCTAACCGCCTGCTCCTGACTTAGCCCTTTTCCACTCTGATTATCATAGGGATGACATGAAGATCCCGGTTCACCTGCTCGGTCCAGCCGAGTTCCCATGATCTCAAGCGGTAACCATCTCCAAGGCCCTTCACCGCCTCCTCTGCCACCCCGGCCAGGTTCAAAATGGGATGACGCTTGAAGACCTCCGGAAGCCCGGAGGTAAGGTTGCAGGCCAGACATTTGCCAGGACGAGCTTTGAGCCGGAGCTCCAGGGTGAGGAGCCCTTTTTCAGGCTCCCACCCTCTCAAACCCAGTTCTAAATCGTAAGCCGGCTCTTCTCCAAAATAGAAGGCCTCGAAAAACTCTTTTACCCGCTCCTGAGGAAGAAGAGACTTGATAAACGCCTCCTCCATATTCCCCCTCCACTAATAGGCCGTGATTTTGATATCCGTAATCAGGACTTCTTTGTGTTCTGAAGGATTTTCACCCCAGATGCCGAAAGATACCGCATCCCTGTTGGGCAAGGAGCCTCCCACGATCCCCCCGCCCACGGGCTCTTTGTAGATTTGCTGGCCGTCGACGTAGATCCTTATCATTCCGTCTTTCTGCTGCAGGACGAAATGATGGATCAGCCCGGCCTGGATCTTTCTCACCTTGATGAATTGCCCGCTCCACTTGGGATACTCCCAGTCCGAAGCCCAGTGGAGAACCTCGGCCGCGTCCGGGTTCCTTGGACGCCCAAGATACATGGCATGCCCCATGCCCATGTACTTACCGCTAAAATAGACGCTCCACTCGATGGCAAAATCTGAAGGAAGCTTGATCTGCCTGGTGAGATAAATCCTTCCCGAAAGGGCCCGCAGCCACTTCTTTCCGTTAAAGGCGGCCACTTCCACCTGCCCGCTCTTGATGCGAAAGCTTCGAGGGATGTCTCCCGGACGGTAACTGGAAAAATCTTCCGCAAAGAGGACCTTGGAGCCCGGAGTAAAAAAGCTGCTCCCTCCCACAATGGCTCCACTCGGCACCATCCCGGCACCTCCCTGGGAAGTGGAAGCGGCTGTAACCGGAGGCTGGTTATACCCGGGGGTGCTCTCTCCCCAGCGGTAATAGTTTTCAGGTACCATGCGAGAGATGGCCTCCACGGCGTTATAGAGCATCACCCGCACGGCCTTTTCCAGAGGGGTATTCTTGTATGCCTCCAGTCCACCACCCAGGGCCACGTCTCCCAAAACACCTCCCATCAGCCCCCCTACCTTCCAGGAAGAAGCCTTTCCTTCCACCGTGGTGGCGGAGATGACACGGCCGGTTCGCACATCTACCAGACGGATATCCGCCGCAATATAGGCGTCTTTCTTCTTGAATTTCATCCCTCCAAGAAAGGGGATCTTATAAGGCACCACCACCCCTCCAACACCAATGCCAGAAGATTCGGGTTCGAAAGCCGTGATGGCACCGATGACCAGGATATCCGCCCCTTCCATCTGCCCGATCTGGGGAGCGGCTCCAGGTCTAACATAACCGGATTGGCCCAGATTGAGTTCCTCTTGAATGGCTTTAAGACCTTCTCCCCTTTCAAGCACGATAAAACGGCCCGTGCGGAAAAGGGCCGTGGCCAGCATATCAGCCACCCCTTCTCCGATCTTTCCGGAGCATTTTGCGGCCTTACACTTGAAACTCGCCACCGCAATGCGAGCTTTGGGCCCGGTGTAGGTAAGGACTTGCCCCGGTGAGGGGCCCGTGGTGTCCACCTGGGTTTGTACCTGGGTCGAAGTACAGGCGAAAATAAAGATTACCATCCCGATCCACGCCAAAAACCGCCAAAAATTCATTTCGGACCTCCTCTTAGTCATTTAAAGGTAAAATTCGAATTCTCGCTTTCCTTTCGTCAAGAACGATCAAAGCTCCTTGCTCTAAGGTTTCTCCGAACTCTTTTATGATTTTTAACAATTTGGGGCCAATTACTTCCGGGATACATTTAAAGTCCTAATCTGAATGACACTAGGTGCGTCAGCTTGAGTAGCAGCTAAAATAGCTCCAAAATCAAGATCATGCGTAATTACAACAAAATTTCTCTTTCTCGCCAAAAGAAAAATTTCTTCATCTGGTGCTTTCAAAGAGCCAATCTCACTCCAATGAACAGCGTTAACCCCATACTGGTTGAGTATTTGAACGAGTCGAGGAGAAAGGTTTACATCTACCAGAAATTTCAAGCGGCCTCCTTTGGTTCATCTGCAAGCTCGATCTCTTCCGCTCGCCAAGCAGCATAAGCCAAGGCTTGGTCTATATCTTCAGGTTCCAAATAAGGATAAAGGGCCAAGATTTCTTCTTTACTGAGCCCCGCAGCCACAAGCCCCACAATTGTCCCTACTGTAACTCTTAAACCCCTGATACAAGGCTTTCCTCCCATAACACGCGGATCAAAGGTGATACGATCGAGTTTTTTCATTGCCGTTCTCCCTCGTTATCTCTGGGTCTCTTCGAGGACCCAGGAAATAAAATCCTGATTCCCCTTCTCAATGGGCCAGGCCAGCACACAGGGGCAGCTGTAAGAATGAAGTTCCTTTATCCTCTCTATCAGTTTTTCGACCTTTGCGGCGCTGGTTTTGAAAATAAGAGAGGCCTCCTGGTCCTCTTCCAGCTTTCCTTCCCACCAGTAATAGGAAGTAAGGCGCGGGTAGACGTTGGCACAGGCCGCCAGGCGTTCTTCTACGATTTGCCTGGCAAGCTTGCAGGCTTCCTCTTCGTTTCCGGCGGTGACATAAACGAGATAAACCATCTTGACCCCCTAACACAATATTTTGACCGGCCAGGCAAGTTTGTTTTTCAGCCAAAAGGAAAGCTCCTCCTCCGAGACGTCGAGCGCCAGGCCGTTTAGAACAATCTCTCCTAAAAAATTCCGAAATCTTTCAAGCACGATCTGACGAAGGGCCTCCAGAGAAAAGCCCTCCCGGCGGGCAAAGCCTGCCAGCCGTTCCCAGTTTACCATGGCACGGTTCACCCCCCGGTAAAAAGACTTGCCAATGTTCTCTACGGTGAGATCCCGCTCGATGATGGTGAGATAACGCTCCACCACCGCTCTTTTAAGAATTCGAGCCTCAGCCTCGGAAAGGGTAAGACGTGGCCCCTCCTCATCGGTGGTGAGGTAGTAAAGGCTGTTCCAGAGAGCCACCTCGGGAATCTCCCCGGAATGGCGAATGATCTCGGCTTCCTCCAGAACCTCTTCTCTGATCATTCCGCAAGCAGCCCCTCTAATTCTTTGAGACGCGGAAGTTCGGATAAATCTTTGAGGCCGAAGACCTCTAGAAACTTGTTCGTGGTGGCGTAGAGGAGCGGCTTTCCGGGAAGATCCTTCCGGCCCGCAATCTTGATGAGTCCCTTCTCAAGCAGGGCTCGCAACGCCCCGCTGCTATCCACCCCGCGGATGGCTTCTATTTCCGCCTTGGTAACGGGCTGCTTGTAGGCCACAATGGCAAGCGTTTCCAGCGCGGCCCGTGAAAGTTTGGGAGGCGCCCCCAGCTTGAGACGTCGGATATAAGGGGCAAACCTCTCCTGCGTCTCGAAACGAAAGCCTCCCGCCACTTCTCGCAAAATCACGCCCCTCCCCGCATAGTCCTTCTTGAGAAGAGCCAGGGCTTCTTTGATGTCTTCCGGCTTCTCGCCATAGAAGACTTTGCAGAGTTCCTTCAAAGTTACCGCCCTGCCAGCCGCAAAGAGGACGGCTTCCAAGGCCCGCAAAAGTTCCTCTTGAGACATCCACTAAATAAAAACACAAAAGGAGGCCTTCTTTAAGGCCCCCTCTTTACTTAAAAGGCAACCTGGAACACCGTCTGAACGCGGAAATCGTCTTTGGTACGAGCTCCAAGCTGAGGAAGCTTACCGCCGGGTTTGCCCCATTTGTTCCCCACAAAATTGCGTTCGTAGTCCACCCACTCCGAGGTGAGAAGGATCATGTTCTTGTGGTAGAGCTGATAGGCCAAACCAAACATGTAGAGGCGATACTGATCGTCTCCCTCTCCTTTGGTCCAGACGTCGTCCTTGTCGGCGTCGAACCAGTCGTAACGGAAGAAGACGTGAAGTCTCTCCGCGAAAAATGGCAAGGTAACGTCGGCAAAGATCGACCAGAGCTCGGTATCGAGAGCACGCCCGTCAGGGCGGACCCATTTGCCGGAGTTGTTCCCGGAAGAGGTACTGTATTCCGCCATGATTACGAACCAGGGGTGCTGAAAGGAGACCATGAAGAGATCGACGTCATATTCGGGATATTCGTCGGCCCGCGAAGGATCCGTAAGCCTTGCCCCCAAGACGTCTCCGGCCTTCTCGTTTCCCTCCCCGCGAATGAAGAAGTAACTGAACTGAAGCCCCCGCAGGATGGAATCCGTCCCTCCGAAGGGTCGCAGGGTGAGACGGCCCTCCAGGGCCTTGTTGCTGTTGTGTTCCTTGGCGTGATAGCCCGCCCCGTTGTAGACCCCGAAGTGCCAGGAACCGTATTTCCCCGCGTAGTGGTCGAAGACGGGGTAGTGTCTCTTGAGCTCTTTCACATAGGTGGCCGGGAGGGTTCCCCCCAGATAGCCCATGATCCCCAGGCCAACATCGGCAGAATTGAAGGTGCCAGCCCTTTCCCTTGGCATGGTTCCCTGACAGCGATAGGGGTTGATGTGTTCCTGAAAATCGAGCCAGGGGAAATGCCCCTGCCCTATTTCAGCCTTTACGTGGGTGAAAAAACCGAGGTTCGGGAAGGAGAGCTGGGCGTAGGCGTATTTGATCCGGACGTTGAGATCCCCTCCGTCTTCCCGGTGAACATCGGGAGTAAGCCGAAAGGAAAGCCAGGAGTTGACCTTCTTTTTGAAGTTGAGGTAGCCCCGCGTGATCTCAAAGGCGCTTTTGTCCTCACCCTTTTCTTTCCCCCAGGAGAAATCCACGTAGGTGAGGGTGCCAAGCTTGACTCCTTCAAGCCCCTTTGGGAGGGCCGGAAGCTCCTTCTTGACTTCGGCTACGGTTTCGCGCACTATCTCCCGCTGTTTCCGGGCTTCTCTGGCATTCTTTTCCCTTTCGGCCTCCGCGGCGATCTCCCGGGCCTCCTCTTCGGTGAGGATTCCCTTTCGCACCAAAATGCGCAGCAAAGGATCATCGGGAGAGTAAGATAAAGCCCAGGCAACCCAGCACACCAAAAAAGCCAGAGCAATGGCCAAAGAACGCATCACAAACCCCCTTCGTTTTTGAAGGGGGTTTAGCAAGGGGGAGTTACGCCTCCTTCACAGAAATGTGGCAAAGAGATTACAAATCGAAACCGTGATCGCGCAAAAATTCCAGGCTGAGACCCTTTTGCGGAAGATAAGGAGAAAGGAGTTTGACCACATATTTCCCGATGAGATCGGTTTCGATGTTCACCCGGTCTCCCGGTCTTCGGAATCCGATGGTGGTGATCTTGGCGGTATGGGGGATGATGGCGAGTTCCACCAGGTCTTCCTTCACACCGTTCACCGTAAGGCTTATGCCATCGACGGCGATGGAACCCTTCTCCACCACGAAAGGCGAAAGCTCTTTCGGGATACGAATGGCAAAAAAGATGAAGTCCCCCCGTTCCTCTCGTCGCACCACCTGCCCCACGCCGTCCACGTGGCCCGTCACCAGGTGCCCTCCCAGGCGGTCACCCAACCTCAGAGCCCTCTCAAGGTTCACTTTATCTCCGCTTTTCAGCTCGCCAAGCGTGGTACGGGAAAGGGTCTCCGGGGAGACATCCACGGTGAAGAGATCGCCTTCAAGGCTTGTCACCGTGAGACAGGCCCCATTTACCGCGATGCTATCACCGATCTGCGTATCCTTGAGATCAAAGGGTGCCCTTATGAAAAAGCGCCGACCCTTGGCAAGACCTTCTTGCTTTACAAGCTCTCCGAGCCCCTCTACAATACCC